>ERZ724504.5-NODE-5-length-127671-cov-8.493151_pt1 | contig 127671 bp, 117 predicted proteins | sample MGYA00376037_ERZ724504 | MGnify/ENA primary metagenome ERZ724504 (study PRJEB28724, sample SAMN07190888) | wastewater metagenome | isolation source: influent of sewage treatment plant in Hong Hong | place: USA: Christiansburg, Virginia | collected 2016-03-01 ... | reverse complement strand
TTTTTAAGGAACCGAGAATTCAAAATTGGCAGAACCACTCTTGAATTTCGTTGCTCACTGTGATCAGCGAAGCCTTTCAGTGTACCACAGTTTTTAACTCCCCCCTGCAAATTTCTGAATTTTGCGAGACAGTTGTTTGCTGCGATGGGTTGAACTATAGCATAGGTGAAACCCTAAATCGACCCAAATTGACACAAAAGCTTCATGCGCTGAAGGGGTCTTTGCCGCTGATCTCACCCATGGAGGAGATAGAGACAGAGGCCTGACGGCCTCTGTCTCTATGGCAGTACATAGATAATGCGCACACGATGGCACTGATTACTTTGTTGGACGCTCAATTGGCGTTCGGGCACGTGGCCCTGTTGGACCACGCCACTTTCTCCCTGGAAACCGGCGAACGCGTCGGTCTGATCGGCCGTAATGGCGCTGGCAAGTCTTCGCTGCTCAAAATTTTGGGCGGCCTGGCAAAAGCCGATGACGGTCAGGTCCAGGTCCAAAACGGGGTTCGCATTACTTATGTGGCCCAAGAACCGAATCTGAAGCCGGAGCACACAGTCTTTGAATCCGCATCCGATGGTTTGGCAACTGTGATTGCCGTGCGTGAGCGCTATCTGGCTGGCGGCGAGGGCGAAGATCTCGATGTACTGCAGACCCAGATCGAGGCTTATGACGCCTGGAACTGGGAACAGCGCGTAGAAGAAACACTGCAACGCCTGCATTTGGACCCTACCGCTTTGGTGGGCAGCCTGTCTGGCGGTACTCGCAAGCGCGTGGCGCTGGCGCAAGCTTTGGTGGCCCGCCCCGATGTGCTGCTGCTGGATGAGCCAACCAATCACTTGGACTTGGACTCTATTGAGTGGCTGGAAGATTTGCTGATTGCTTTCAAGGGAAGCGTCATCACTATCACCCACGACCGCAGCTTTCTGGACCGCATTGCCACGCGCATTGTGGAACTGGACCGAGGCCACCTGCTCTCATACCCCGGCAACTTTGCTCAGTACGTTGTACAAAAAGAAGAGCAGTTGGCGCAAGAGGCGGTGATCAATGCCAAGGCAGACAAGCTGCTGGCCCAGGAAGAAGTCTGGATTCGCAAGGGTGTGGAAGCCCGCCGTACTCGCAGCCAAAGCCGCATCACACGCCTGCAAGAGATGCGAGCCAACCGCTCCGCACGCCGTGATGTGCAGGGCAGCGTCAATATGGATATTGCTTCTGGCAGAGGCGATAGCTACCAAGGCAAGATCGTGGCCGAGCTGACCGATGTCAGCAAGGTCTACGGCGAAAAGAACATTGTCGAGAAGTTCAGCGGCACCATCTTGCGTGGTGACAAGGTAGGTCTGCTCGGCCCGAATGGCGCTGGGAAAACGACTTTGCTCAAGATGATCTTGGGCGAATTGGCACCCGACAGCGGCAATGTACGCCTGGGGGCCAATATGCAAGTGGCTTATTTTGACCAGATGCGCCACCAGATCGATCTGGATGCCACGCTGGAAGACTTCATCAGCCCCGGCAGCGAGTGGATCGAGATCAACAACCAGAAAAAGCACGTCAAGAGCTATCTGTCGGACTTTCTCTTCTCCCCTGCCCGTGCCCACTCGCCTGTGCGCTCACTGTCTGGCGGTGAACGCAACCGTTTGCTGCTGGCTCGTCTGTTTGCACGCCCTGCCAATGTGCTGGTGCTGGACGAGCCGACCAACGACCTCGACATCGAGACGCTGGACATGCTGGAAGACCTGCTGCAAAGCTATGACGGCACCGTCTTCCTGGTCAGCCATGACCGCACCTTCCTCGACAACGTCGTCACCAGCACCATTGCCTGGGAAGGCCCTGGCCACTGGCGTGAATACGAAGGTGGTGTGACGGACTGGATGGAGCAATCTCGCCGCAGCAAGGCGATTGCAGCCGCCGCCCAGCCCAAGAGCACCCCCAAGGAAGAAGCCAAGCCTGTGGCAGCGCCCGCCGAAAGCGTGGCCAGCCCCAAGAAGAAGCTCAGCTACAAAGAGCAGCGTGAGCTGGAAACCCTGCCCACCCAGATTGCTGCACTGGAAGCCGAGCAAAAGCAGATTCAGGAAGCGCTGGCTGACGGCAACCTGTTCTCTACCAACAACTCCAAGGCGGTCGCCATGCACCAGCGTGATTCGGAAATTGACGAAGCGCTGATGGAAGCACTGGAGCGCTGGACAGCCCTATCCGCCTAAGCGCAGCAGCCAAGCGCTGCAATCAATAAAAGAGCGCCTTTCGCTTGTCCTTTAAGGACTTCAGCTACTTATATAGCGAAGACCCTTGAATGACAGGCGCAAGGCGCTCTCTTTTTATACAGTTTTAGATGCGATGGTGCACTTGATCCGAGCCGCCACGCAGCTTGATCAGCAGGGCCTGCGCAATTTGCGGCAGGGGGAGCACCTCATCAGCCGCACCATGGGCAATGGCTTCTCGCGGCATACCGAAGACGATGCAAGTGGCTTCGTCCTGCACCAGGTTGTAGCTGCCGGCATCACGCATCTCGCGCATGGCAGCTGCACCATCGGCCCCCATGCCCGTGAGCATGATTCCATAGGCGTTACGGCCCGCATTGGCCGCCACCGACTTGAACAACACCTCGACTGAGGGCTTGTGGCGGTTCACTGGCGGCGCATCATCCACCACGGCCACATAGTTGGCACCGCTGCGGCTGATAGAGAAATGCTTGCCACCGGGGGCGATATAGGCATGACCGGGCAGCAAGCGCTCGCCATGCGTGGCTTCCTTCACCGTCATCTGGCACAGGCTGTTGAGCCGCGCCGCAAAGCTGGTGGTGAAGCCCGGCGGCATATGCTGGGTGATGACGATGGCCGGGCAATCGGCGGGCAAATGGCTCAGCACTTCACGAATCGCCTCTGTGCCGCCCGTGGATGCGCCAATGGCAATGATTTTTTCGGTGGAGACTCGCCCCAGCAGTGTGGGCACGACTGGCGGGCGGGCCACCGCAGGCTTGGCACCCGCAGCCACGCCATGTGGCGCCACCGGCAGGCGATGCACCTGAGCGACCGCCGCCACACGAATCTTGTCCACGATCTGCGTGGCAAGCTCCTGCAAACCATTGGCCACACCCACGCGGGGCTTGGCCACAAAGTCGATGGCTCCCAGCTCCAACGCGCGCATGGTGACTTCAGCGCCGCGCTCGGTCAGCGTGGAGATCATCACCACCGGCATGGGGCGCAGGCGCATCAGACGCCCCAGAAAGTCAATGCCATCCATACGGGGCATTTCCACATCCAGCGTGATGACGTCCGGGTTCAGTTCGCGAATCATCTCGCGCGCGATCAGCGGATCATTGGCCGAACCAATGCATTCCATATCGTGCTGACGGTTGATGATCTCGGCCAACAAACTGCGCACCAGCGCAGAGTCGTCCACCACGATCACCCTGATTTTTGGCTTTAACAAAGCTCAACCTTCCTCAAAACAGATCCACCGAGCCACCCGCCGTGTTGCGCGCAACGACAGCGGCGCTGCCACGGCTGATTTCCTGCTGCACCAGCGCTTCAGGATGGGCGTGGGCCAGTCGTTTGACCATGGCCTTGCCGGTGGATGGAAAAAAGACCACTTTGCGCGGGTAAATATCCAGCACGTCTTCAGAGACGATAGGAATGCGCTCGGTCTGCAAATACTCTGTCACAAAATCGGTGTTGCGCTCACCCACGTTCATGGTCGTGAAGTTGGCCATGACCTGAGCGCCGCCGAAAACCTTGGCCTGCATGGACTCACGCCGCGCGCCCATCTTCAGCATCTCGTTGATCAGCAGCTCCATCGCGTACGAGCCATAACGGCCCGAGGCATCTCTGCTGTCGCCCTCGGGCAGCATGAAGTGATTCATGCCGCCAATGCGCATGAATCGATCCCACAGGCAGGCCGCAATACAGGAGCCCAACACGGTGACGATGGCCATCTCGTCGCGCGAGACAAAATACTCACCCGGCAGCACCTTGGCTGAGTTGAGCTGAAAGTGCGGGTCGTAATAAAAGAACGAGGCCTCACCCGGCTGGCGTGGCCGACGCTTGAGCTGCTCCAGCGATGACACCGGCGCCACTGCTGCCGGCTCAGAAGAAACCTGTCTCATATAGGCTGGGCTGCGCAAAGACCGGCCTGCAGCGCCAGCACCCGGGGTATCCGGCGGAGAGCTCAGACTCCTCATGATTGGCGACCCTGCCCTTCAGACTCATTGACGCTCATAAACGGTCTTCCCCTTGAGAGCGAACAGATCACGCGCATCGCTGAAATTCTCGGCATGGCCCACAAACAGCAGCCCGCCGGGTTTCAGCACCTGATGAATACGCTCCAGCACACGGCGCTGGGTTGGTGCATCAAAGTAAATCATCACGTTGCGGCAGAAAACCACGTCGAATTTCTCGCGAAATGGCCAGTCACCCGCAATCAGGTTGACGTTGATGAAATCCACCATCTGGCGCAGCTCTGGCTTGATGCGAACCATACCGGAGTTGCCTGAGCGTCCACGCAAAAAGAAACGGTGCAGGCGTTCGGTACTAACACCCTTGACGCTTTCGGCCCGGTACACGCCGCGCGATGCAGTCTCCAGCACGCGTGAATCAATGTCGCTGGCCGTCAACTGAAAGCTGGGCGATGCACCCAGGCTCTCCACCGCCGTCATCAGAATGGAATAAGGCTCTTCACCCGTCGATGCCGCATTGCACCATACCTTCCAGCCATTGCCAGCCGGCTTATGGCTGCGCAGGTGCTGGGACAGAATTTCAAAATGGTGCTGCTCGCGAAAGAACGCCGTCAGATTGGTGGTGAGCGCATTGACGAACTCCTGCCACTCCGGCCCATCGTTAATCGACTCCAGCCAGTCCAGATAGCTGGCAAAGCTCTCGTACCCTGTTTCGCGCAAGCGGCGGGACAGGCGGCTGTAGACCATGGCGTGCTTGCCATCATGCAGGCTGATGCCGGCATGTTTGTAAATCAGTGCCTGAACGCGGGAGAAGTCACGGTTAGACCAGACGAACTCGCGCCCCTGCGTCAGCGGGCCAGACAATTGGTCTGGCGACGCATCGTCGTCCTGCACCAGATGCGCAGGAGCTTTGTTGGGTGAAGCGCTACGCCCCAGATTCAGCACACAGGCCTCTGGATGGCTCAGGCTTCAGAGGCCACCAGGCCCATGTCGACGTTGCCCATGAGCTTTTCAATGTCCAGCAAGATGAGCATGCGCTCGCCCACCGAGCCCAGACCCAGAATGCAGCCACTGTCGATGGCGCTTTCGATATCGGGTGCGGGGCGCACGGCATCCGCAGCCAGCTCCATCACATCGCTGACCGAGTCCACCACAATGCCCACCACGCGGCGGCCCAGGTTCAGGATGATGACCACGGTGAAGGCGTTGTACTCCACTTCGGAACAGTTAAAGCGCAGGCGCATGTCCACGATAGGCACGATGGTGCCGCGCAGATTGACCACACCCTTGATGAACTCGGGGGCATTGGCAATGCGTGTGGGAGGCTCGTAGCCACGGATTTCCTGCACCTTAAGGATGTCGATGCCGTACTCCTCAGCGCCCAGGCGGAAGGTCAGATATTCGCGGGAGCCAGTGGCCAGGCCTTCGGCAGTCTTGTTGAGGATGTTCATGTCAGCTCTCTCGGTTATTCAGGTCGGTTCAGTCGCGGTGCGGCTTGGCTCAAGCCAGGCTCAAGGTCAATGACGGGTTCGACGCACCAGAGCGCCGGTATCCAGAATCAGTGCCACAGATCCATCGCCCAGAATGGTGGCACCCGAGACATTGGGCACCTTGCGGTAATTGCTCTCCAGGTTCTTCACCACCACCTGGTGCTGCCCCAGCAGCTCATCCACCAGCAGCGCCACACGGCTGCCGTCGGCTTCGACCACCACCATGATGTTGCTGGTCTCGTTCTCATCGGCGCGCGGCACCTGAAAGGTTCGCTCCAGCGCAATCACGGGCATGTATTCGTCACGCACCTTGACCAGTTGCGTGCCATTGGCCACGGTGTTCACGTCATCGCCCTTGACTTGGAAGGACTCCACCACTGAAGACAGCGGCAGGATATAGACCTCCTCGCCCACACCGACCGACATGCCATCCATGATGGCCAGCGTCAGCGGAAGGCGCACCGAAACCCTCATACCCTGACCGGCGACGGAGTCAATCTCCACCGTTCCGCCCAGCGAGCTGATGTTTCGCTTGACCACATCCATGCCAACGCCTCGGCCCGACACATCGGTCACCACATCGGCGGTAGAAAAACCTGGCGCAAAAATCAGCATCCAGACTTCGCTGTCAGGCATGCTGTCAGACACATCCATGCCGCGCTCGCGCGCCTTGCTCAGAATCTTCTCGCGACTCATGCCCTTGCCGTCGTCACGCACCTCAATGACGATGGAGCCGCCCTGATGCGAGGCCGCCAGGGTCAGCGTGCCGTTTTCAGACTTGCCGGCCGCCAGTCGCTCCTCAGGCATCTCAATGCCGTGGTCCACGCTGTTGCGCACCAGATGGGTCAGCGGGTCAGTGATCTTTTCGACCAGGCCCTTGTCCAGCTCGGTGGCTTCACCCAGCGTGATGAAGTCCACCTTCTTGCCCAGCTTGCCCGCCAGATCACGCAACATGCGCGGGAAGCGGCTGAACACGGTGGACATGGGAATCATGCGGATCGACATCACGGACTCCTGCAAGTCCCGTGTGTTGCGATCCAGATCGGCCAGACCCGCCAGCAGCTGTTGATAAGCCGTAGGGTCCAGACCCTGGCTGTTCTGCGCCAGCATGGCCTGTGTAATCACCAGCTCGCCAACCAGATTGATGAGCTGGTCCACCTTCTTTACATCCACGCGGATGCTGGTGGATTCCATATGCGCAGCAGCCGCCTTGGGAGCAGCCTTTTGTGCCCCTGCCGCAGATGGGTCTTGCGCTGCACGCTCTTGATTCAATAGCGCATCAGGGCTGCCGGGGGCTCCGGCGAAAAAGCCATAAGCCTCCTCTGCCGACAGGTGGACGGACGGTGTGGCCTGCTCATCATCCCCGGCCACAATCGCATCAGTCTCGGTGACCGTAGCTTCAACCTCAGCGACCGGGGCCGCGGGCTGCTGTGTCAGCTCGGTGATCTGCACCTGCTCTTTGGAGACATGGAAAACAAACAGATCACGCAATTCGTCATCGGTAGAAACGGTTCTGACCTCAAACAGGCGGTAATCCGGCTTGCTGCTGACCTGATCCTGAATCGTGCCCAGACCGGGAATATCACGGAACAGCTCCTTGATGGCATCACCCAGCTCCACCTTGGGCAGCGGGCCAATGTCGATGTGCAGCACGCGCGCACCTTCGGGTGGCTCCGTGCCGATCACGGCGCCGGGCGTGGCGACCTGAGCGGAAACAGAAATTTGCGCCGGCGCTACAACAACAGGAGCTGCTTGCGCCTTTTCGGCAACGGCTGCAGCACGATTGACCTGTGGAATCTCCGTCAAACCCTGTGCCAGTGCTTCAATGCGCACCACCAGTTCGGCAGTGGATATAGGCTCGCCCTCATCACCCGACTGGTGACGTGCCAGCAGGCTGCGGCTGGCGTCTGCAGACTCCAGCAACACATCAACCATGGCGGGAATGGGCGTGATTTCATGGCGACGCAGGCGGTCCAGCAAGGACTCCATGCGGTGCGTCAGCTCAGTCACGTCAGAAAAGCCAAAAGTTGCCGCGCCACCCTTGATGGAGTGGGCGCAGCGAAAAATGCCGTTGAGCTCTTCGTCATCGGCGGCCGACAAATCCAGGCTGAGCAGCATCTGCTCCATCTGGTCGAGGTTTTCGCTGGCCTCCTCGAAAAAGATTTGATAGAACTGGCTAAGGTCAAAGTCCGCGCCCGAACCTGCGCCATCCTGGTGTGTATCCGCCATGGTGTTTCCTGCTGTGATTCGTTGTTATCGGCTTAACGGAGGACTTTCTGAATGACTTCAATCAAACGATTGGGGTCAAAAGGCTTAACCAGCCAGCCCGTAGCCCCTGCGGCACGGCCTGCCTGCTTCATCAAATCACTGGATTCCGTCGTCAAAATCAAGATAGGCGTGCCCTTGAACTTGGGGTCTTCGCGCAGCTTGCGGGTAAGGCCAATGCCATCAAGGCGCGGCATGTTCTGGTCGGCCAGCACCAGATCGATATTTTCTGCCTGGGCTTTTTCAAGTGCATCTACACCGTCGACGGCCTCCACCACCTTAAAGCCAGCACTGCTCAATGTGAAAGAAACCATCTTTCGCATCGAGGGGGAATCATCAACAGCCAGGATCGATCGCATGTACAGCTCCAACAGACGGGCAACAGTAAACAGGGTAGAAGGTCAAAACAGCTCTACAGAGCCGGCATCCATCTCGCTTTGCGTGACGGGGTTGGGTTTCTCGGGCAGGCTCGGCAGGCAGACGTCTGTTTCTGCCTCATCCTCATCCGTGCCCATGGCAGCAGCCCCCAGCCTGAAAGCGCAGGCTTGCAAGGTATGCGCCATGTGAGCAATCAATTGTGAGGACATATCGTGGAACTGCAGCTCGGTGACAGCTAGGCGCAGCGCCTCACGTGCCGAGTCCAGTCCTGCCGTATCCAGCAGAGCGGGGTGAGACAATTGGCCATTGGCCTGCTCAAAGCGCTCCAGCAAATTATGCGTGGCATGGTCCAGCAGCCCCTGAAGCCGCAGCAAGTCACGCAGCGTGACCAGCAAGGCATCTTGCAGCTCCGCAGCCACCATCACCGGCACGGCAACCGCAGGCACACCCGATGGGTTTTGCATTGTCTGCATCGTTACTCCAACTGCGAAAAACCTTCATGACGACCACGCCGCCATGCACCACGAAATAAACAGATCAGAAGCCCTTGCCGCCGCTGGTCAGTCCTGACCTGACGACTATTGCCCCAATGTTCCAAAATGTATCCAATGATAGCGTTCTTGGCGATGTGCAATTACCGGATCAGCACGTGAAAATCCTCCATATTGAAGACTCTGTCGCAGATCAGGCCCTGGCGCGCCTGAGTCTCAAGCGTGGACTGCTGCCCTGCACCCTCACTGCGGTAGACACTCTGCCCGCTATCGAAGACGCTTTGCAGACGCAGACGTTCGATCTGATTCTGGCGGACTACTACCTGCCCGGCTTCACGGCGCTGGATGTCTGGGACCTGGTTCGCACCCGCGCCGACGCTCCGCCGTTTGTGCTGCTGTCAGGTGCGATTGGCGAATCGGCGGCGGTGGACATCATGCGGCTGGGCATCAGCGACTACCTGCTCAAAGACCAGATCAACAGCCTGCCCCATGTCATCAAGCGCGCGATTGAAGTGCATGAAGCCCGGCAGGCCCGCCGCCGCGCCATGCAGGAATTGGCCCAGTCCGAAAAGCGCTTGGCCGAGCTGACCGAGCACCTGCACACCAGCATCGAACAAGAGCGCGCCAATATTTCGCGCGAGATTCATGACGATATTGGTGGCTCGCTCACCGCCGTCAAATTTGATCTGGCATGGATGAGCCGCAACAGCCCCGAAGGCACGCTGCGCGAACACGCTCAGTCGGCACTGGCAATGCTGGAGCACGCACTGGGCGCCAGCCAGCGCATCATGCAAAACCTGCGCCCACCAGTACTTGACCAAGGGCTGGTTGCGGCCGTGCAATGGCTGACTCAGGACTTTGAGCGCCGCACCGGCATCCCCGCCCAGCTGCACACCAGCCGCGAGCACATGGAGATAGCCCCCGCCCAGCAGGTGGCCGTGTACCGCACTGCGCAAGAATCCTTGACCAATATCAGCAAATACGCACAAGCCAGCCGCGTGACGCTGGATTTATCCGATCACGAAGGTTTTTTGACACTGGAAGTAACAGATAACGGGGTAGGCTTGACCCAGGAATCCCGTGACAAGCCCCAATCTTTCGGGCTTCGCGAACTAAGTGAGCGCGCACGCACCGTTAACGGATGGTTGGATGTGAGTAGCCACCCCGGCCGAGGAACCTCTATCATCCTCACCATTCCTCTGACTGATACCGAAACATGAGCAACGCACTATGGCTAGTTGAGCCTTGGCGGGCTGTTTACCTGGGAGGTGTACCTTGATTCACGTCGTGCTATGCGATGACCATGCCATTTTGCGACGAGGCATACGCGACACCCTGGCCGAGGCTACGGACATCATCGTCACCGCCGAAGCAAGTTGCTACGCCGAGCTGCGCGAGAAACTGCGCACTGCCACCTGCGATGTGCTGCTGCTGGACATCAACATGCCCGGCCGCAGCGGCCTGGAAGTGCTGACCAGCGTGCGCGAAACCCACCCGCATATCCGCGTCATCATGGTCTCCATGTACCCCGAGGATCAGTACGCCCTGCGCAGCATCAAGGCCGGCGCGGCAGGCTATGCCAACAAGGCGGGCGACCCGGTGCAGCTGATCGAAGCCGTGCGTATCGTGCAAAGCGGCCGCAAGTACCTGACCCCCGAGGTGGCCCAGATGCTGGCCGAAAGCCTGGCCCAGCCAGTGGCCCCCGTGCCCCATGAAACCCTGTCCGAGCGCGAGATGCAGACTTTGCTGAAGATTGCCAGCGGTCAGAAGCAGACGGATATTGCGCAGGAGCTGATGCTGAGCCCCAAGACGGTGAGTGTTTATCGGGCGCGTGTGCTGGAAAAGCTCGGGATGAGCAGCAATGCAGAGTTGACGGCTTACGCGATCCACAACAAGCTGATCTAGCTTTTTTGATAAAAAACTATCTGATTGCGCTGCCCTGTTGCCCGCCGGGGCGAAACCCGGCTTCTGCAAGCGAATCGAGCATGCAGCCCAAGCAACCCGCATCAAACCCCAAAAACCGCGACACCCTTCAGTAACAGCTCCACCATAGGCTGCTCCATCAAAGGCAAAGTCGCCACCAATCCGACCAAACCCACGGTCAGCGTGACCGGGAAGCCCACTGCATAAATATTCATCTGCGGCGCAACGCGGGAGATGATGCCCAGCACCAGGTTGACGAACAGCAGCATCGCCACCATCGGCAGCGCAATCCAGAAGGCACTGGCAAACACCGCACTGCCCATCTCGTGAATACGCATCTGCGAGATGGCCTGCAAAAAATTGCCATCCACAGGGAAGGCCTCAAAACTCTTGAGCACGGCCATCAGCACCAGCAAGTGGCCGTTGATGACAATGAACAGCAGCGTCGCAATCTGCACCATGAAGCGCGCCACGGCGCTGAGCTGAGCATTGCTGGTGGGGTCGAAGAACGAGGCGAAGTTCAGCCCCATCTGCAGACCCACCACTTCACCAGCCACTTCGATAGCAGCCATGACCAGGCGCACGGCAAAGCCGACGGACAGACCAATGACCACCTGCTGCACCAGTGTGCCCAAGGCTTGCGCCGAGGCGATGCTGACCACCGGCTGCTCGCCCAGCATGGGCTGCGCGCACAGCGCGACCAAAAAGGCCAGCCCAACCTTGAGCCGCATGGGAATGGCTTTTTGAGAAAAAACAGGGGCCGTGGTGAACAGCGCCAGCACGCGCACAAAAGGCCAGATCAGGGGCGAGAGCCAGGCCGCAATCTGGGCTTCGCTAAAAGTAATCATCCCACCGAGCCTGGGATGCTTTCGATCGTGCGGCGAATGAAATCCACCAGCGTGGAAAGCATCCACGGCCCGGCCACGGCGAACACCGCCACGGCGGCCAGCAGCTTGGGCACAAAGGCCAGCGTGGCTTCATGCACCTGCGTGACGGCCTGAAAGATGCTGACAAGCAGGCCCACGCCCATGACCACGCCCAGCACAGGCATGGAAATCATGAGCAACAAAGTCAACGCCTCGCGGCCAAAGGTCAATACAAATTGAGAGGTCATGAGGTTCTCTGAAAGAAGCCGCTAGACAGCAAAACTTGCGGCCAGCGAACCGATGATGAGATTCCAGCCATCGGCCAGCACAAACAGCATGAGCTTGAAGGGCAGCGCCACCAGCACAGGCGACAGCATCATCATGCCCAGCGACATGAGGATGGAGGACACCACCATGTCGATGACCAGAAACGGGATAAAGATCATGAAGCCGATCTGGAAAGCGGTCTTCAGCTCACTGGTCACAAAAGCAGGCACCAGCACGCGCAGCGGTGCGGTTTCAGCAGTGACGCTGGCGTCCAGCTTGGCCAGGCGCTTGAACAGCGAAAAATCGGACTGGCGGGTCTGCTTGAGCATGAAGCTGCGCATGGGTGCTTCAGCCTTGTCAATCGCCTGCTCGAAGCTGATGCTGTTCTGCGTATAGGGCAGGTAGGCATCCTGATAGACCTTGTCCAGCGTCGGGCCCATCACAAACATGGTGAGGAACAGCGACAAGCCAATCACCACCTGATTGGGCGGTGCGGACTGCGTTCCCAGCGCCTGACGCAGCAGGCTGAGCACGATGACGATGCGGGTAAAACCCGTCATCAGCAGCAAGATGGCAGGCAGAAACGACAGTGCTGTAAAAAACAGCAGCGTCTGAATAGGCACGGAATAACTGGCACCACCAGCGCCCTGCCCCACCAGCAAGGGCAGACTCGCAGGTGTGCCCTGTGCGGCGGCCAGCAGGGGCAGCGACAGCAGAAGAGCGGCGGCAGTGCGAGAGACGAACTTAGTCATTTCCAGAATCCCGGGCAGAACCCGCAGCCTGCGCACGCACCAGAGAATCGGTGAATGACGGCGGTTTTGCTACATATTCATTAGCAGCCGGCGCTTGTCCTGCATGGGTTTGAAGCACATGCAGGCATTGAATCTGCTGCGCGGTAACGCCCAGCACCAGGCGCACGGCTTCATGGCCCTCGCCCACTTGCACAGTCACCACGCGCTGCTGGGGACCGATAGAGAGCGAGCCCAGCACCTGCGATGTCAGCGGGGCGGCACCGCGTGCCATGCCCATACCGCGGGGCAGCAGGTTCTTGTGCTGCAGGCGGCGCACCAGCCAGGGCAGGGCCAGCATGGCGGCCACAAACAAAACGACCAGAATCAGCGTAGGCCACATGGATGGAGCTGCAGTCATTGCAGTACCCGTGGCCGCGCTTGCCGCGTTCTCAACCACGGCTGACCCGGCGCAGACGCTCGGACGGGGTCACCACGTCCGTGAGGCGAATACCGAACTTGTCGTTCACCACCACCACTTCGCCCTGAGCGATGAGGTAGCCATTGACCAGCACATCCATGGGCTCACCAGCCAGGGCATCGAGTTCGACCACCGAGCCCTGCGCCAGCTGCAGAATATATTTGATAGGTACCTTGGTGCGGCCCAGCTCCACGGAGAGCTGAACGGGAATGTCCAGCACCATGTTGATATCGTGCACAGGCACATCGCCGTAGCTGCCGCGCGATGTATCGCCGCTCAGCGGTCCGCCTTGCTCAGAGATATCGGGGCCGCTTGCGGCCTGATCGTGCTGACGCTGTTCTTCCAGCGCTTCGGCCCAACCCGAAAAAGGATCATCGCCCGCGGGCTTGTTGTTTTCATCAATTGCCATGCTTTTCTCCCATCCAGCCCGCATCGCCGCCGCGCAGGCTGCGCTCTACGCGGATTGCATATTTGTCGTTGTGCGTGCCGTACTGGCACTCGAAAACTGGCACCCCACCAATGGAGGCGCGAATCAGTGGCTCGCGGTCCAGCTCAATAAAGTCACCGGGGCGCATGGCCAGCAGTTGCTCAACCGTCGCATCGGCGCGGGCCAGCTCAGCCACCAGCGTTACCTCGGCAGATTGAATTTCACGGGTCAGCACCTTGACCCAGCGGCGATCGACCTCGATCGCATCGCCCTGCGTGGATGAATACAGCACATCGCGAATCGGCTCCAGCGCGGCATAGGGCATGCAGACATGGATGGAGCCGGTGATATCGCCAATCTCCAGCTGAAACGCGGTCGAGACCACGATTTCGCTAGGTGTGGCGATATTGGCGAACTGGGGCTGCATTTCCGAGCGCTGATAGACCAGCTCCAGCGGGTAAATGCCGTGCCAGGCTTTTTTGTATTCCTCGCAGATCACGTTGACCAGACGGTTGATCACGCGCTGCTCGGTCGTCGAAAAATCACGACCTTCAATACGGGTCTGCAAACGGCCTGTGCCGCCGTACAGGGTGTCGATCACGCCGAACACCAGCGAAGGCTCGCAGACGATCAGACCATTTCCGCGCAGCGGGCGAATGGCCATGATGTTGAAATTGGTGGGAACGGCCAGCTCGCGCAGAAAGGCGCTATAGCGCTGCACGGTCACCGTGCCGACGGAAACCTCGGGGCTGCGGCGGATGAAGTTGAACAGGCCGATGCGGAAATTGCGGGCAAAGCGCTCGTTGACAATTTCCATGGTGGGCATGCGCCCACGCACGATGCGTTCCTGACTGGAGATGTCGTAGTTGCGGATCTGGCCGTCATCGACCTCCACCACTTCGGAACGCTGGCTTTCGCCGGTAACGCCTTCAAGAAGGGCGTCAACTTCTTCTTGGGAGAGAAAAGAATCGCTCATGCACTTCCTCTCTGCTTACTGAATGATGAAGCTGGAGAACAGCACGCGGCGCACGGGGCTCTTGCGGCTGGTGCGCGGGCTGTCTTCGTCCGCATCGTCATCGCGTGAGCGCTTCTTGGCGCTGGCTCCATAGCCCAGCGGTGCGGAGACTTCTTCCAGAATGTCGGCGGCCAGCTTTTCCTTGCCTTCGCGGGCCAGCAGCTCATCGGCCGTGCGCTGAGACACCAGCAGCAAAATGCCGTTGCGAATGCTGGGCAGGTATTGTTTGACGGTGGAAGCGGTCTTCTCGTCGTTCAGCTCGAGCGTAATGCCCAGCTGCACAAAACGGTCGCCACCGGGGTCCGACAGATTGGCCACCATATTGTCCAGTGGCAGAAAAGTGGGCACCGAGGTCTTGGCGCTGACTTCTTCATCACCCTCGCCACTGCTGTGCTGGCGTTGCATCATCAGCACATAGGCGGCAGCCGCCACAATGGCCAGCACGGCAACGATGGCCACGATGACGATCAGCTTCTTGCTTTTCGCAGGAGCAGGTGCAACAGGGGCGGCATTGGGATTGGCTGACACGGCGGGGTTTCCTCAAGAGTGGGGGACGGCATCCACACCGCAGCCATTGCCGCGACACGGAAGATCCACGCCTGAATTATTCGCCGCCCACCGCCCCGGCCATTGCCGGAATAAAAGCGCGAAACCCGGTTTGATCCGGGTTTCGCTATCGCATTAACACAGCGTGCAGGCTGTAAGAGAGGCTGTTTTCTGCCTCAGACAAACAGATCCACGCCAGACTGGGCTGCCCGTGTAGCTGGGCGTGTATTCAGCGCATCCACCGGCAAATCAGCCGCATTCACCGCCACCCGGGCGCTTCTGGCCTGTGCGCGCCGGCCATCATCGGACTGCCCGCCAGCGCCTTGCTGATGGGCACCGCCTGCATCCACGCTCACACCGCTCAGGTTCAGGCCCTGCGCCTCCAGCAGCTCGCGCAGCTGAGACTGGCTATCCGCCAGCAGCTGGCGGGCCTGCTCATCATCCGCAGCGAAGCGCACATGCGCCTCCTGCCCGTTTAACTGCACCTGCACCTGAATCGGCTTGCCCTCATGCTGAATCGACAGCGAAGCGTTCTGTACCTTCTGGTGTACCCAGAACGCCACTTGCTCGGACACTTCCTGCTCGCGCTCGGCGGGAGCCGAATCTTGGCCGCTCAGGTTCTGCCCCAGATCCGATGAGTTCTGGCCTCCGCCCTGCATGCCTGCGCCAGCTGCGCCCATGGCACCAGCCACAGCAGCGCCCATTAAATCGTGCGACCCATTGCTGGAACCCGGCTTGCTTGCGGCACTGCCCTCATCCAGCGACGCTGGGCGCGCGGCGCGCAGCAAGTCCTTGAGCCCTTCCAGCGTCTGCGGCTGCACGGCTGTCATGCCTTGCAGGCTGACGCCCTGATGGCCCGCCGCCTGCAGCTTGTGCGCGACCTGCTCGGCACGCACAGCCACGGGCTCATCAGCCGCGGCAAGCAAGGCGCTCTGGCTTGGCTCACGGTGATCCGCTTTAGCGGGCAATGCACCACCATCAAAATTAGCAGCTGTTTGCGCTTGTATTGATTGGGCTTGAGGCTGATTTGACTGAAAATCCTTAGCCATAAAGGCCGCATGCGCGCCCCCAGCAGCAGCACCCACATCACCAGTCTGCAAGGCTTGGCGATGCGCCAGCTGCGTGATATTGCCGCGACCCGACAGAAAGTCGGTGGCAGCGCCCTGACGCAAATCGTCATCCCCTTGCGTATCCAGCCGTGCAGTCTGGCCCACCAGACTCATCCACGGCGCATGGCCTTGGGCGACCAGCAAAGTATCTTGCTCGGCCAGCACAGGCAAGGTGGTTTTTTCTTCCTGTGCCTCACCGGGCGGCAAGGCGACCTGCGGCAGGCCGGTGGCGGCAAAGCTATCCAGCGCAGCCAGCAGCGATGAAAAAGCAGGCGCTTCATCACCCGCCGCCAGCGTGCTTTTGACCGCAGTCATAGCCTGAGCTGTGGCCTTGGCCGCACGCGGCTCGGCGCTGCGCGGGGTATCAATTCTGGTTTCCGCCATCGTCATGCCTCCTGAAGCTGCAAGCCAAAGCTGCGCCGAAAAAAAGCCATGGCGGCGCGCTCATCGGTGTCTTTTTGCTCGCGGCGCATCTGCACCAGCGCCATGTCGCGCTTGCGCACCTGCACCACTTTTTGCAGGCTGGTCACGCGCAGCTCGGTGGCCAGCAAGGCCTGACGGGCGGTTTCAAGGCGAATATCCTGATCGGCCACCATGCGGGTCTGCAGGCCAATAGCGTGCTGCAGCCGCTCCATGAACTGGTACTGGTGGTGCATGACTTCCGGTTGCACGGCCAGTCCTTCCTGCGCGCCCCAACGGCCCTGCATCTCCTGCACATAACCCTGCAACTGGTCCATCTGGGCCTGCGCCGCCTGCTGGGCGCGCTGGCGCTCCTGCATGGCGGTGCGGGCCGCGTCACGTTTGCGCTCTGCAGCTTCAATGGCGACGTTCAATGCATTCAAGGACGACATCTAGGACAACTCCTTCACTCAACCGTTGCGGACTCAGCCCTGCTGCATGGCCTGCGCCATGCCCGTCAGGCTTTGCTCCATGCTGGAGCTTTCAAACATGCTTTGCTGCAGAAAACCGGTCATGGCCGGTTGCAGCGCAATCGCTTCATCCAACTGCGGATCAGAGCCGGGCACATAGGCACCCACCTGGACCAGATCGCGCCCCTTCTGGTAGCGCGAATACACGGCGCGAAAGCGGCGGGCCATCTCGAAATGCTCACGCGAGACCACGTTGTGCATGACGCGCGAAGCGGATTGCTCAATGTCGATGGCCGGGTAATGCCCGGTCTCGGCCAGTGCCCGCGAGAGCACGACGTGACCGTCCAGAATGGCGCGGGCCGCATCGGCAATCGGGTCCTGCTGGTCGTCGCCCTCAGACAGCACGGTGTAGAAAGCCGTGATGGAGCCCACGCCATGCAGGCCGTTGCCGCTGCGCTCAACCAGCGCGGGCAGCTTGGCAAAGCACGACGGCGGGTAGCCCTTGGTGGCCGGGGGCTCGCCAATGGCCAGAGCGATTTCGCGCTGAGCCATGGCATAGCGGGTCAGCGAATCCATGAGCAGCAGCACATGCTTGCCCTTGTCGCGGAAATGTTCGGCAATCGCCGTGGCGTAGCTGGCTCCTTGCATGCGCAGCAGCGGCGGCGCATCGGCAGGGGCCGCCACCACCACAGCGCGGCTGCGGTCTTGGGCCCCCAGAATGTCTTCGACGAACTCCTTGACCTCGCGGCCACGCTCGCCAATCAGGCCCACCACAATCACATCGGCCTGGGTATAGCGCGCCATCATGCCCAGCAGCACGGATTTGCCCACACCCGAACCGGCAAACAGACCCAGACGCTGGCCGCGCCCCACGGTCAGCAGCGAATTCAATGCCTTGACGCCGGTATCGAGCGACTCGCGTACCGGGTCGCGGTCCATGGCATTGATGGGGTTACGGTCCAGCACCTCGGGTACCACGCCCTCCAGCGCGGGGCCGCGATCCAGAGGAATACCTTGCGAATCCACCACGCGGCCCAGCAAGCCGTCACCCATGGGCAGGCGCAGCACGCCCACCGTCTGGCTGACGTTTTCGGCCGCCTCCACCCCCAGCTGGGGCACGGGAATAAATGGCGCAGCAGGTACGACCATGGCCCCGCTGGACAGGCCCTGAATATCGCCGGCAGGCATCAGAAAAGCGCGCTCGCCAGCAAAGCCAACGACTTCGGCCAGCACGGGCTCTTGCCCTGGTTGATGGATATGGCATTGCGCGCCCACGGGCACGCGCAGGCCAGAAGCCTCCAGCACCATGCCCGTCAACTTGGTCAGACGGCCCCGGCACTCCAGCGGCACGGGCTGGGCATAGCGCGCCCGCGCCTGGCTCATGAATTGTTGCCAGGAGTTGTCACTCATACCTTGTCTCCCTCGTACCAGGTGGAGACCAGGCCCAGTGCAGCCACCGCACGGCGCCAGCGCTTTTCCAGAGCACCATCAATCTCGGCACCGCCAGATTCAACCTTCACGTCGCCTGCAGCAATAGAGGCATCGCCCACCCACTGAATGCGGCTGTGCGCGCCATGCTCGGCACGCAGGGGCTCATCGAGCACTTCAAAATCGGCAGGATTGAGGCGCACGGTCACCGGGCGGCTTTCTTCAACCAGCATGTCCAGCGCTTCGCGAATCACGGGCAGCAAGGCCTGTGGCTGGCTGCGCAGCTCCTGGCGCACCACCTGGCGGGCAATGTCGCAGGCCAGGTTCAGCAGCTCTTGCGCCGTGGCGCTCTGCATCTGCTTGAAGTTGTCTTCCAGACCCTGCAGCACGCTGTTGACGCGGCGCACGCTTTCGCGACCTTCACCACTGATGTGGTCATCCATGCGCTGTTGCCATTGCTGCTGTGCCTGTGCGCGACCTTCAGCCAGGCCTTGGGCATGGCCTTCTTCGCGGGCCTGCTCCAGCAATTTTTCCAGCTGCTCTTCATCAAAAGCGGGCTCTGCAGGCGACTCCTCCACCACTTCGGCCTCAGGCTGGACTTGCGGCTGATGCGTGATCGAGGGCGAAAAACCGTTGAACTGGGGAGAGCCCGCAGGGATGAAAGCCGCAGCCTGCATGGGCTTGAAGGTACCTCCCGGCGCATCCACCGCACCAAAGCGCCATCGCACCACGGAGCTGTTGTCAATTTCTTCCTGCGGAATAAAGCGCGAATTGGAGCGTGGAGGCTGGCCGTTAGACATAACTGTCCTCCGCGCTATTGCCGATAGTCACCTGCCCTTCTTCGACCAGACGACGAACGACCTTGAGAATTTCCTTCTGCTGCGCTTCCACTTCGGACAGGCGCATGGGTCCACGGCCATCCAGATCTTCGCGCAGCGACTCGGCTGCACGCATGGACATATTGGCCAGAATCTTGTCGCGCACTTCCATGGAGCCGCCCTTGAGCGCCACGATCAGTGTCTCGGACACCACTTCTCGCAGCACCATCTGCACCGAGCGGTCGTCCAGCTTGACCAGATCGTCGAAGACAAACATCTTGTCCATGATCTTCTGGGCCAGCTCGGGGTCGTAGTTGCGGATGGTGTCCAGCACGGCCACATCGGCATTACCGGCCATCTGGTTAAGCATTTCAGCCGCCGTCTTGACACCGCCCAGCGAGGTTTTGCGAATCTTGTCGCCACCCGCCAGCACCTTGAACAGCACCTCGTTCAGATCCTTGAGCGCCGTGGGCTGAATGCCCTCCAGCGTGGCCACGCGCAGCATGACCTCGCTGCGAAAGCGCTCGGGCAGCTGCATCAGCACGGCTGCGGCCTGCTCAAACTCCAGGTGCACCAAAATGGCCGCCACGATTTGCGGATGCTCGCCGCGCAGCAGCTCGGCCACGGACAGCGGGTCCATCCACTTCAGGCTTTCAATGCCCGAGATATCACCGCCCTGCATGATGCGGTCGATCAGCAGCGCGGCCTTGTCATCGCCCAGTGCGCGCCTGAGCACCGAGCGCACATAGTCGCTGGCATCGTCCACCAGAAGACTCTGCGCCGCCGCATCATTGGTGAAACGGTCGATCACAAAATCAACCTTCTCCCGCGTCACGCCGCGCATGCGGGCAATCGTCTCGCCCAGCTTCTGCACTTCCTTGGGCGAGAGATGCTTGAACACCTCAGCCGCCTCTTCCTCACCGAGGGAGACCAGCAAGATGGCAGCGTCGTTCAGACCTCTATCGTCCATATTCAAAACTCTCTACTAGTTATTCAAGCGCCGAAACTGGCATGCTCTCAGTCAGAGACAGCGAGCAAGAGCCGCATCGCAGCGAAGCTGTCGTCCCCCTTAGGGGGAAGCGGCGCAGCCGCTCAGGGGGAACTTATGTCCCCTCGCCGTTAATCCACGTCTTCACAATGTTCGCCACCGCAATCGGGTTCTGCTTGGCCAGGCTGCGCGCCTGATCCATGCGTTCCTGCTCCTTAGTGGGCGACAGATCCGTCACGGGGGCGGCCAAGGCTGGGCGGTCCAGCGCATCGCCTTCAATCGCGTTGAGCTGGCCACCGGGCGCAGTCTTGCTCGCCTTGAGCAAGGGTCGAACCAGGCCCAGCAGCACCAGCGCGCCAAAAAGCGCCAGCGCAATCGGCACGCCAAGGCTCTTGGCCATGGCCTGAATTTCAGGGTCTTTCCACAGGGGCAGCTCGACCGGTGCAGCGCCGCTATCCATGAATGGCGCGCTGACCAGATTGACCGAGTCGCCGCGATCGGCGCTGTAGCCCACGGTCTCGCGCACCAGCATCAGCAATTGCTCTTGCTGCTGGGCCGAAAGCGCTCGCATACCCGAGCTGACTGCCGCCGCAGCCGCAGCTGTAGTGGCATCACCCGCAGCCACCGCCAGCGGTGCGTTGACAACCACCGCCGCCGTCAAGCGCTTGATGTTGCCGGTGCTGCCGCGTGTGACCTTGACGGTCTTGTCCACTTCGTAATTGGTAATCGACTCACGCTTGCCGCTGCCCTGCGCACCACGGCCCTGACCACCATCAGCAGCCTGAGGCGCTGGGTTGGCACCGTTGATGGGCGCTGTGGAGTTGGTCGGCGGCTGGTTGCTGGTGGCACCGGGAACGCCGGTGGGCGGAGTGGCCTTGGCTTCGCCACCCGTCTCCATCACCTGCTGGCTGCGCACTGCACCGCTGTCACCCGCCTGGTTGGGGCGGTGCTGCTCAGAGGTCAATTCGGTCTGACTGAAGTCCAGATCTGCTGAAACCTGGGCCTTCACATTGTTCTTGCCGACGACGGGCTCCAGAATATCCAGAATGCGGCGCACATATTGCTGCTCGACCTGCTGGGTATAGAGAAACTGCTGCATGTCCACGCTGCCAGCGCTGCCGTCTGGCGACTGCGACAGCAGCTTGCCCGTATCGTCCAGCACGCTGACAGCGCCGGGCTCCATCTCAGGCACGCTCGATGCCACCAGATGCACGATGCCGGCAATCTGCGCGCGGTCCAGCACGCGGCCGGGGTGAACGCTCAGCAGCACAGAGGCCGAGGGCTTTTGCTGCTCGCGGAAAAATCCGTTTTGATTGGGCAATGCCAGATGTACGCGCGCGCTTTGCACGGCGTTGAGCGCGAGGATGGAGCGGGTCAGCTCACCTTCCAGCCCGCGCTGAAAATTCAGGCGTTCCTGAAACTGGGTGATGCCGAATTTGCTGTTCTCCATCAGCTCAAAGCCTGTCACCGAGCCTTTGGGCAGGCCCTGCGTGGCCAGCTTCAGGCGCACATCGTGCACGCGGTCTGCAGGAATCAGGATGGAGCCGCCGCCTTCGCTGTACTTGTAAGGCACGTTCATCTGCGTCAGCTGCGCCACGATGGCACCGCCATCCTTGTCGCCAACATTGGAGAACAGCATCTTGTAATCGGGCTGGCGGTAGAACACCGCTGCGGCCACGATACCGACGGCGACCAGCGCAGCCAGTGCACCCCAGCGAAGACGCTGACCGCGATCGAGCGCATTCCAGCGCTGCGTCATCGCAGGGCGGGAAACAGGCACAGCATTGGGGACAGGTACTTCAGCTACAGCAGACATCTTGGTTCCATGGTGTCAGACCCCACACGAGGTCTAGCGTCCAGTGGATTATTCGGACTCACGGCCATCGCGTTCCCTCGATAAGAGCGCCGATTCACCCATTTATTACCCGTCTGCCATCTGCCGAAAAAACTACGATCACCTCCAACTCATCAAGCCTGTTGGATATTGATATGGACCTGAAGATCTCTGCCCTCTCCCCCGCCCAGCTGGGCACCCAGCTCACCAAAGTCGGCGGTGCCGGCACTGCGCCCGTAGCTGGCGGATTTGGCCAAGCCCTTCAAAGCGCGCTGCAATCGGTCAGCTCTGCGCAAAACAACTCCAGCCAGCTGCAGCGCGAAGTGCAGCTGGAAAACCCCGCCGTGAGCCTTGAGCAGACCATGCTCGCCATGCAAAAGGCGCAAATCGGCTTTCAGGCCACGCTGCAGGTACGCAACCGTCTGGTGCAGGCTTACTCGGATGTAATGAATATGCAGGTGTGATTCCCGCACCTCAGACACGGCAGATTGCCCTCCAAGGCTTGCCCGCATGCTCTTCTGACATGCGGGCTTTTTGTCGCCGGCGCCTGGCAACAAATCACCCATAAAAAAAACAGCCTAACCCGCAGAAAGATCAGACTGTTTTCAGGCTCTAGCGCTTATGCATCAAGCGCAAGCAGCTATTGTTTTTTTAAAAGCCCAGACTCGCCAGCAGATCATCCACCTGCGTTTGCGATGTCACCACATCCACTGTGTTTTCCGGGTCCACCACAGGGCCGGCGAGCTTGGGCTGCGCGGCTTCCACAGGTGCCAGAGCCGGTGCCTGCGCGGTTTCGGGCGAAGTCTGAATCAACAGCTCCAGCAGCTGCGACTCCAGATCAGCCGCCAGTGACACCACGCGGGCAATGACCTGGCCAGTCAGATCGTGAAAGTCCTGCGCCATCATGATTTCGGTCAGGTGGCTGCCCGTCTGCTGTGTGCTTTCTTCCACATCCTGCAGGTAGTTCATCACGCCGCCCTTGGCCACAGCAGCCACGGGGTCCTTGATGAGTTCTGCGCGCATGGAGCCGGTGCGCTCGGCCAGCGAATCCTGCTGGCTCTGCATCACCTCGACCTGGCCCAGCACCTTGTCCGCCGCCTCACCCGTCAGGCGGGCGATATAGGACAAGCGGCTTTGCGCATCGGGCAACTCACCCATGCTGCCGCGCAAGCGATCCGCATAGCCCAGCTCATTGAGAGAGTTATGCAACTGGCGTGTGAGCACGCCAATCTTGTAATGGACGTTGACAGAAGCCCCGGGGTCGCTGCTCATGGCTTAGAGGTCGAGTTTCTTGATGATGAGGTTGACCTTCTCTTCCAGAGTGGCCTTGGTGAAGGGCTTGACGATATAGCCAGCCGCGCCGCCCTGGGCTGCAGCGACGATGTCTTCCTTGCGGGCCTCGGCCGTCACCATCAGCACAGGCAGATGCTTGAGCTTCTCGTCCTGCTTGATCTCGGTCAGCAACTGAAAGCCGTTCATGTTCGGCATGTTGATGTCGGTCACCACAAAATCAAACTTGCTGGCACGCAGCTTGTTAATGGCAACCATGCCATCTTCAGCCTCATCGGCATCGGCAAAGCCACTCTCCTTGAGCAGGTTGCGCACGATACGGCGCATGGTGGAGAAGTCGTCAACAATCAAAAATCGCAGGGCATTAGCCACGAGAGGCCCTTTCGGTCGGAATAGGTGCGTGGGAACAAATCTTCAGCCGTGATAGTAACAATTTGTCAACTTCATGGCGATGGGCGTGCATTGTCAGGCTTTTCGACAGCCTCCGGGGCAACTTCAGGGCTTGTTACAACAAACTCTTCCTTGGGCCCCAAAGACTGCTGGGCGACCGAGCTGGGCGCAGCAGGTCTTGCCTTGGTCTTGTTAATCGTGCTGGCAGCCTCTTCGGCGCTGGCTACCTGCTCTGTGTTGCGGTCCTTGTCTTGACCCAGCATGCGGCGCTCGGCTTCCTTGGTCAGCACAGTAATCGTGATGCGGCGGTTTTGCGCAGCGCGCGTTTCCTCGGGCAGCAGGGGGTCGCTGCTGGCCATGCCCACTACGCGTGCCAGCTTGTCCATAGGCATGCCTGCAGCCACCAGTTCGCGGCGCGACGCATTGGCACGGTCGGCGGACAACTCCCAGTTGCTATAGCCACGGTCGGCATTGCCGTAGGGCGCTGCATCGGTGTGGCCGGAGAGACTGATGCTGTTCTCCGCATTGCCCATGGCTGCGCCAATTTCCCGAAGAATGTCGCGCATATAAGGTTTGACCAAGGCGCTGCCGCTGTCGAACATGGGCCGGTTTTGCTCATCGACGATCTGGATCATCAGTCCGTCCTGGGTGATCTCGGTGCGGATTTGCGAGCGGTATTCGTTGAGCTTGGAATTGCTGGCGATCATCGCCTCCACTTTGGCCTTGAGCGCATGCAGGCGCTGGGCATCTCGCTTGGACTCATCAGCGCGCCCCATGGACTGGCTGGAACGACGGTTGGCGTTGTCATCCGCCTCCGAGCGGCGCACCTGGCCGTGAACTTTGGATAAGTCATTGCCACCACCAGGCACGATGCTTGAGCTGTTGCCAGCTCCGCTGCCGCCAGACATGGCCACCTTCAGCGGCGAATTGAAATACGCGGCAATGCCTTGCAGTTCGCCCTGGGCCGTCGACCCCAACAGCCACATCAGCAAGAAGAACGCCATCATCGCCGTCACAAAGTCGGCATAGGCAATCTTCCATGCGCCACCATGGTGCACATGGGCCGCCTTCTTCACGCGCTTGATGATGATGGGCTGCAGCTTCTTGTCAGCCATGGATTCGCTCCAGATCAGAGCAGCAATGCAAGTGACTGCTCATCATTTCTTGCCCTTGACGTGGTTTTCCAGCTCCAGAAAGCTGGGGCGCTCAGTAGAAAACAGCACCTTGCGGCCAAACTCAATGGCCGTACCCGGGTTATAGCCCTGCATGCTGGCCAGCAAGGTGGCTTTGATGCATTCAAATTCCTTGGCAGCATCCTGCACGCGTTGCTCCAGCAGGGCTGCCATGGGCTCCACCAGCCCATAGGCCAGCAAAATGCCCAAAAAGGTTCCTACCAGTGCCGAGGCAATCATGCCGCCCAGCACCGCGGGCGGCTGGCCCACAAAAGCCATGGTGTTCACCACCCCCAGCACGGCCGCAATAATGCCGAAGGCAGGCAAAGCACCTGCCAGGCGGTTCAGCGCCATCACCGGGCCATGGGCCTCGGCATGATGGGCTTCAATTTCGCTGTCCATCAGCGCTTCAATCTCGTGAGAGTTCAGGTTGCCCGAAACCATCATGCGCAGATAGTCGGTCAGGAACTCCATCACATGATGGTCCGCCATCAGCTGCGGGTAATTCTGAAACACGGTCGATGCCTGCGGATCTTCCACATCGGCCTCGATGGACATCAGCCCCTCCTTGCGGGCCTTCTGCAGCAACTCATATAAGAGCGCCATGATCTCCATATACCGCGCCTTGGTGAAGCGCGAAGGCTTGAGCGCAGCCGGTATGGCCTTGAGCGTAGCCTTTAGCACCTTGGGCTGATTGCTGACGATAAAAGCGCCCAGAGCGCCGCCACCAATGGTCACCATCTCAAACGGCAGTGCCTTGACAAGAACGCCCACGCTGCCGCCATGCAGCACATACATGCCAAAGATGCAGCCGAAGGCGACGATATAACCGATGAGAACAAGCATAGGTGCCGATTGTGGAGTTGCTGGCCCGCCGCCATAGGCGCAAAAAGCTGGGCGTTTGGGCAATAGATCGGCAGCTAGCGTGAGATATGTAGGGAAATTCTGACGCAAGCAGCCTCTGATGCACAGCGACATGCCGACGCCCAACGCCCGGCATCGGTTACATCCAGAAAAATATTTGCAGAACTCTCTAAAGTTTTTGGGGGATGACTCCGATAACAACATCAACAGGGAAACAAAGCCCTGTAACCAGCGAGCCACAGCAGCAAACATCGAAGGAACTGCAGGCTGGGGTGCTGGATTGGGCTGCCGCCGCCGCCCACCCTGAAAAGTTTCAGGTCACTGTGGCGGCGACGTTTTGATCGCATCAAGGAGTTCGCATCATGGCAATGACCATCAACACCAATATCCAGTCGCTCAACGCTCAGCGCAATCTGGGTACTTCGCAATCCTCGCTGTCGACATCGATGCAGCGACTGTCTTCCGGCATGCGCATCAACAGTGCAAAGGATGACGCGGCAGGTCTGGCTATTGCCGAACGCATGAGCGCTCAAGTCCGCGGCCTGAACCAAGCGCAGCGTAACGCCAATGACGGAGTTTCTTTGGCGCAAACCGCTGAAGGCGCGCTGAGTACCATTGGCGGCAATCTGCAGCGTATTCGTGAGCTGGCTGTGCAATCGCGCAATGCCACCAACTCTGCCGATGACCGCGCCGCATTGCAAAAGGAAGTGACTCAACTCAAAGAGGAAATTGGTCGCGTAGCAAAAACAACGTCCTTCAATGGCACCAACCTTCTAGACGGTTCCTTCACTGCTCAAGAATTTCAAGTCGGAGCTAACCAGGGCCAAACCATCAAAGTAGACGGCATTGTGAACGCCAATATTGATCAGCTGGGCACTTGGGAATCCGTCGATACGCCTACTGTCAGCGGGAAGCTGTCCTTGGATACGACTGCTGGTGAGGTGAAGGCAGTTGCAGCAGGAAGCACTAAGGATGTCACGCTGAAGATCGCAGGGGTTGATATCACTGCAACGATGAAGAATCTTGGTGCTACGCCTGCAGATTTCTCTTCAGACGATGTCGCTCGTGCACTAGATGCAAAAATTGCAGAGCAATCGGCTGCTCTGAAGGCAGCAGGTGTTTCGATCTCTGGCTCGTTGGCCCAAGGAACATTGCAAATCACTAACTCCGGCAATTCAGACGTAACTGCTGCATTGACCGGAACTACTTCAGCAACTGCACTATCCGAGGATGGTGGAGCTGCCGCCGCCACCGCCACCGTCGTCAAGGCCGCACCTGGGAAAACCGAAAATGGTTTTGAGGATCTAGATATTAGCTCGGTTCAAGGGGCTGACAATGCCATCAAGGCAATGGATGCCGCGCTGAAGTCCGTGAACTCGGCACGTGCTGACCTCGGTGCCATCCAGAACCGCTTTGAATCGGTGGTCTCCAACCTGAGCGTGAACAGCGAAAATCTGTCCGCTTCCAAGAGCCGCATCATGGACGCTGACTTCGCTTCGGAAACCGCCAACCTGAGCCGCTCGCAGATTCTGCAGCAAGCCGGTACGGCCATGGTGGCCCAAGCCAACCAGCTGCCACAAGGCGTGCTGTCCCTGCTGCGTTAATTGTGTAAATCTCTCTGGCAGTACGCTGCCAGCGGTTGTCAAAAAGGTCTCTTCGGAGGCCTTTTTTGCGTCTGGACGCTTGAGATTTTTCCGCTCTTGGCGATTTTTTCTAATGGCTCAATCCCACAAATAGCAGGAATTTGCGCCGCTTTTCGGTCTTATATGCAAGGTGGCTTGCCTCAACAATCTTCGTACCCGGAATACCAGACTTTTGTCGACGTTTCCGGTCACGTGGGCCAGCGAACGCGCTGGCCGTGAAAACGGCTAAGTACGTCGCCGGTTTACTGGCTTGAAACAGGAGCACATGCCATGGCAGCCATCATCAATACGAACATTCAGTCACTCAATGCACAGCGCAGTCTGAGCTCATCCCAAAGTCAGCTGGCGACCTCCATGCAGCGGCTGTCCTCGGGTTTGCGCATCAACAGCGCCAAAGATGACGCTGCCGGTCTGGCTATTGCGGAACGCATGACCACGCAGGTGCGTGGCCTGTCAGTGGCCATGCGCAATGCCAATGACGGCATCTCGCTGGCGCAGACTGCAGAAGGTGCTTTGAGTTCCGTGGGCAGCAATTTGCAACGCATTCGCGAGCTGGCTGTTCAGTCGCGCAATGCCACCAATTCGCAAGAAGATCGCTCGGCGCTGGATGCAGAAGTGCAGCAACTCAAAGCGGAAATCAGCCGTATTTCGCGCGATACCTCGTTCAACGGTACCAAACTGCTGGATGGCACGTTTACCAATATGGCGTTTCAAGTCGGCGCCAATCAGGGACAGACCATTGATATCACTGGCATTGCGGATGCCAGCGTGGAGAAATTGGGGTCGTGGACAAGTGTCCCAACTCCGGCAACACCTGTCACAGGCATTGCACCTGCAGGAACTGCAGGTGTGTTTGCAAAGTTTGATTTTGAGATCAATGGCAAGGCGATTAGCGTAGATGACGCCGCTACTACACCCGCTGAGCGGATGACAAGCTTGGTCAAGGCTATTAATTTCCAAAGCCAAGCGACAGGTGTGACAGCCAGTAATGACGGTGGTAAGTTGAAGCTCTCGGCGACGGGGGGCTCCGGTGATATCAATATTGCAGCTACTGCAACAACAAATGCTTCAGCGTTGCTTGTGGAAACCGGATTGACCGCAGCAAACAAGGCCGCCACACCCGGAACACCCCAAACAGGTTTTGCAGCGTTGAGTGTTAATTCCACCGCAGAGTCCGACAACGCCATTGTGGCCATGGACGCTGCCTTGCGCGCCATCAATGGCGCACGTGCCGACCTGGGCGCGATTCAAAGCCGCTTTGAAACCACGGTCGAAAATTTGAGCGTCAATGCCGAGAACCTCTCTGCTTCGCGCAGCCGCATCATGGATGCAGACTTTGCGGCTGAAACCGCCAATCTGAGCCGTACGCAGATTCTGCAGCAGGCTGGCACGGCGATGGTGGCCCAAGCCAACCAGCTGCCCCAGCAAGTGCTCAAGCTGCTTCAAGGTTAATTCGGATCACTGGGCGAATTTCTGCACTCAAGTGGCTCGGTTTTTGGCCGATACATCGTGTGCAGCATTGTCCACCGGTGGCGGGATCCATAGGTCCGCCCACCAATTCAATGACGCAAACCATGTGTGCTGCGCGCATGCGCGTTTGCGGCGAGGGAGATTTGTATGGGTATCAGCTCGATTGGTCTCGGCAGTGGCCTGGATGTCGAAAAAATTGTCACACAACTGGTGGCGCTGGAGTCCAAGCCACTTGCCACTTTGCAGACCAAAGCCAGTGGCATCAATACCCAAATTTCGGCTTTTAGTCAGCTGAAATCGCAAATTGCCAACCTGCAGGAGCAGGCTGCCAAACTGACCAAAAAAGACACTTGGCTGGGCAATACCTTGACGTCGTCGAATACCGGCACCGTTAGCGGAACAGCCACGTCGGAGGCGGTGCAAGCGACGTACGACTTGTTGGTCTCGCAAATGGCCGCAGGCCAGACGGTGGGCTCAGGCTTGGTACCCAGTGGTACAGACCTGGGCTCGGGCAAGCTGACCATCACCATGGGGCAATGGGGTACGACCAATTCGGGCGTTTCCAGTGGATTTCAGGCCAACACCAAAGACGGTGCGAATGTCAGCTTTTCTGTGGATATCACCGCCGAAGATGATTCGCTAGCCAAGATTGCAGCCAAGATCAATGCGGCCAAGGGTGATGTGAGTGCCACGGTGCTCAAGGATCACACGGGCGAGCGTCTGGTGCTGCAATCGAAGACGACGGGTGTCAATTCGGCGTTCCAGGTAGAAGCGCAAGGCGCGGGCCTGCAGCGATTTGCTTACGATGGCGGCAATGCTGCTGGCAGCATGAATCGTTCAGTGCAGGCACAGGATACGCTGGCCACCGTCAACGGTATCCAGATGGCGTCGCACACATCCACATTCACCGATTTGGCGGAAGGCGTGACGCTGACGGTGTCGCAAAAGATGGCGGCGGATGCCGCGCCTGTGCGCATCACCATTGCCAATGACAGCGGAACAGCGAAGACAGCGCTCAAGAACTTCGTGGAGTCATACAACGCCTTGAGCAATGCACTCAAGACGATGACCGCTTATGACAAGGATGCCAAGACGGCAGGTACGCTGCAAGGTGACTCTACTGCTGTGAATCTGCAATCGGCTATGCGCCGTATCGTGTCGGGACCTGGCGGCGCAGACAGTGCGTTTGGCAGTTTGTCAGAGATAGGCATTGCATTTCAAACGGATGGAACGCTGAAAATTGACGACACAAAGCTGGACAAGGCTCTCAAGGATCCTGAGAGCATGTCCAAATTTTTTGCGGTGGATGTGGAAGATGCCAACGAGGATGGTTTGGCTGTGCGATTGAAAGACTTCACCTTCGGGTTGCTGTCTGTAGATGGAACTTTTGCGACCAAGGATGCGTCGCTCAAACAATCGCTCAAACGCAACTCCACGGACCAAGAACGTCAGAGCTCGCGTATTACCGCGTATGAAACACGCCTTCGTGCCCAATACACACGGCTAGATACACAGATGGCGAGCTTGTCCGCGCTGGATACCTATATTACCCAGCAGGTCGCCGCTTGGAACAAGTCCAGCAGCTGAACTATCAAGGGCTGAAGATAGGACTTAATTCCCCTCTGAGTCTGCCGATAACAAAAGCAGTAATTTGAGAAACTGCATCTAAGGAGTGTCGTGATGTTTTCCACAGCTAATGCGCGCGCAATGTCGGCTTACCGTCAGGTGGGCGTGCAATCCATGGTGGACAGCGCATCACCTCAGCAGTTGATCAAGATGCTGTTTGATGGCCTGCTGGCATCTATCAACGCCGCTCGTGGCGCGATTGAGCGCGGCGATATCAGCGAGAAAGTGCGCCATATCAGCAAGGCCATTCGTATTTTGCAGGAAGGCCTGCTGGGTGCTCTGGACCGAGAAAAAGGCGGCGAGCTGGCCGGCAATCTGGCCTCGCTTTATGAGTACTGCACGACACAGCTGACATTAGCCAATGCCCGCAACGATGCCCGCATGGTGGACGAAGTGGCAAACCTTGTGGGGACCGTGGCACAGGGCTGGACTGAAATAACAAATGCACCGGCTCCAGCCAGTGCTTAAAAATATGGAGCACACATTGATCGACTTCTACCGCGCCATTGAGGAGAGCAGTGCCAAGATGCTGCAGGCCGCTCAGGACAAGGACTGGGATGGTGTTGCGCGCTACGAAGGCACTTGTGCCGTGCTGATTGAGCAGTTGCGCTTTCGCTCTCGTGATGAAAAGCTAGCCCCTGATCTGCGCAAGGAAAAGGCGCGCATCATGCAACGCATCTTGCGCAACGATGCTCAGATTCGCGTACTGGCCGAGCCCTGGCTGGCCACTTTTGAGCACATGTTTGACGGCCAGCCGCATGTGATGCACTGACCACCGGATCTCCCACAAAAAAGCCCTGCTGCAGCAATGCATCAGGGCTTTCTCTTTGAGTCTTTATTCAGATGAATATTGGCCTCAATCCCAATACTATCCATCGACAATCGCTATTAAATTCAAAGTAATAGCCAAAGAAAAGCCGCCCGGTTGACAGATCCATATCTGCAACCACAGCGGCTGGTTTCTGAAGTGGTTCGCCTGCAGCGAACCACGGCAATCAATGCGCGCGCATCTTTGTGCGTAACCGGGCGATGGCCTGGCTGTGCAGCTGGCAGACACGGGATTCAGTCACGCCCAGCACAGCGGCAATTTCCTTGAGGTTCATGTCGTGCTCGTAGTACATGCCCATCACGTACTGCTCGCGCTCGGGCAGGTTTTTGATGGCATCGACCAGAGCCAAGCGCAGGCGCTGATCGCGCAGCAGCGCAAAGGGGTCAGCACCCGCGTCGGCGACATGGCGATCCAGATAGTCGTCACTGCCGTCAGCATCGCTGCCACCAATGTCTTCAAGATAAACAAGCTGAGTGCCGCGCACCTTGCCCAGCAGAGACTGGTAATCGTCCAGCGCCATGCCTAGCTCGGCCGCGATTTCTGACTCCTGAGGCGAACGGCCGAGGCGCTGCTCCAGACGGTTCAGCGCATGCTCAATATCCTTCTGACTTTTACGAGAGCTGCGGCTCATCCAGTCGCCTTCGCGCAGCTCATCGAGCATGGCGCCGCGAATGCGCTGGCTGGCGAAAGTGTCGAATTGCACGCCTTGCTCGCTCTCGAAGCGCGACAGCGCTTCGGCCAGGCCGATCATGCCGACCTGGATCAGGTCATCCAGTTCCACATTCGGCGGCAGTTTGGCAATCATGTGCAGGGCAATCCGACGCACAAGCGGAACATGCTGACGAATCAGCGCGTCGCGGTCGAGTTGGCCTTTGGCGGTGTACATGGCAGTCAATGGCTCCAGACAAGAGATTCAGGCGCAGCAGCTGCTGCGGACTGGGTGTGCATGGGCAGGATGCAGGCCGTCTTGAGCATGTGCAGTGTGAGCTGATGCAGGTCACTAGCTTGGCGCCAGCGCAGGCGCATAAGCACCGGTGCATCGCCCAAGTGGCGCTGCGAACACTGTAGCAAAGCGTTCAGGCGCTGCAAGCGTGCCTGAGCATTTTGCTTGGCTGTGAGCACGCTGCTTTGCTGGCGGCTCCAGTCATATTTTTGCGGGCCGCTTTCGGCAAGCGGAGCTTCAAGCGCGGCAATCGTGCACTCCACGCCAGCAAACACGGCAAGGTGCTTGAGCTGCCGATAGCTGTCAATCAAATGCTCTGCATCGGGCGGCACGACCAGCAGCGGTTGCAGGCCCTGGCCTTGCAACAGAGGCGTCAATGCCTCACTGCTCGCATAGAGGATGACCGTGGTGTAGCCGCGCACATAGGCTTGCAGCGCCGTCAATAAATCCATGCCCATTTCATCGGCCGTGGCCTTGAGCTGTTTGAGCCCTTGGCGTGCCGGCAGGCTGGCTACGGACTGGGTATCAGTGACGGTAGAGCGCAGCCCGGCCTGCGCCTGCCATGCGTGCTGCACCAGCAGTTGCGCAAGGCCCGGCGTGTGCAGGGATTCTGTCTGGCTGCCATCCAGCACCAGTACTTTTTGCCCAAGGCGCTGCAACTGGGCGCACAGCGGCCAGAGCACGGCCTGCTCTGCCGCCGCACCCGAGGCGCTTTGCAGCATGGCCAGCACACGCAGACCGGCGGTGCTCGCATCGCTGACATGCAGGGCCATGCCCTGATGCAGGGGAGAGCGACGCTCAAGCATGAGCCGCCTCGATGCCGTTGGCAGACGAAGGGGTGAAGAAGAAGTCCAGATCCAGTGACTGCGGATCAAACGCGGATTTGACCACTGAGCGCATGGAGGCCGATACCAGCAACTGGGCGCTAGCGCGCTCCCAGTCTTCAGGCACGCGCTGGCCGTTGGTCACGCCACGCAGCTGAATCTGGTGGCGAATCAGCGTGTCGACCGAGGGGCCAACCTTCACGGCTTCATCGACCTTGGTGAGGATGGCCTGGTGCGAGCCTCGGGCCTTGAAGGCCTGCATGACGTCGTCCTGCGCATCTCCTTGTGCCGCAGCGTTAACGGCCAGCAGTTGCTGCACGCCGTCGATGGCCAGCACATCCATGATTTCGTCTTTACGCGGGTCGCGTGGGGCTACGCCTGTGGTGTCGATCAGCACCATTTTTTTGCTTTGCAGCAGACCCAGCAGGTCTTGCAGCGCGGCCTTGTCATGGGCCTGATGGGCCACCATACCCAGCATGCGTGCATAGGTGCGCAGCTGGTCATGGCCGCCGATGCGGTAGGTGTCCAGCGTGATCAGTCCCACAGATGCCGGGCCGTGTTTGGCGGCGCACAGCGCGGCCAGCTTGGCCGTGGTCGTGGTCTTGCCCACGCCGGTTGACCCAACCAGTGCGAACACGCCACCCTGGTCGTAAATAGCGGGCTGGGCGGCATCGGTGCGCAGATTGCGCTCAAGCACCTGCATGAGCCAGCGCACGGCGTCACCCGCAGGCAACGAGGCAGGCAGGCGCTCAATCAGCGCGCGCGAGAGTGCGGGTGAGTAACCAGCGCGGATGAGCTTGTGCATCAGGCTGGACTGAATGGGGTTCTGGCGCGTCTGGCCCAGCCAGGTCAGGGTGTTGAAGCGCTCTTCAATCAAGTCTTTCATGGACTGCATCTCAGCCATGAAATTCTGAGGAGCCGCTGCGGGCGCTGCCTTGGCGATGCTTTCCTTGGTCTGAATCGGCTCGGGGCGCATCGGGTTGTGGCGTGCCACACCCACGTTGGCAGGCGCAGCCTTGGCGGCCATGGCGGGGCGTTCGCTGTTGCGATCCTGCACGCGCTGGGCGAAAGTGGGCAGGGCATCACTGCTCTCCAGTGACGATTCATGGCGGCGGCGCAGCATGCGTTCGCGCACATAGTCCTGGAAGGTCAGCGTGCTCATGGAGAGCTCTTCCACATCGTCCTGCACGGAGTGCTGGGCCAGCTCCTTGATGGGCTTGACTTGCGCGGCCTGGCTCTGCACCTGGCTTTTCATTTCGCGGGCCTGCTCTTCCTTGGCGGTCTGGCGGGCCAGCACATGGTCTAGCGTGCTCATGCCTTCGCTGCGGCCTTCGGCGCGCTTGGGCGCACGCTCTTTGCGCAAGCCCATGCTTTCATCGGCGGCACGGCGCTCCAGTGCTTGCTGCAGGGGAGAGCTGCTTTCAAGACCCGCATCCATATCCTTCAGCGTTTCTTCAGCCGTGGCCATGACTTCCACTCCATCAGGCGTCTGACGGTTGGAGAGAATCAGGGTGCCATCGCCAAAAACCATGCGCGCCTTGGCCAGTGCCTCACGGGCTGTAGGGGCGTAAAAGCGTTTGATGTTCATGCGGATGCACCTTTAAGAATCGGGCCGATGCGAATGGTGTGCGTCTCGGGAATCTCGCTGTGTGCGAGCACCTGCAGACGCGGCGCCACACGGCGCAGCAGCTTGGAAAGAGAGTTGCGGATCGCGTCTGGCACCAGCAGGCAGGCGGGCAGGCCCAGCTCTTCCTGTTGGTTGGCGACGTCGACCGCTTTTTGTGTGAGGATTTCCGCCACGCCGGGGTCCAGCGATGGGGCATTGGGATTCGAAAGTGCCTGCACCAGCAGACGCTCCAGACCGGGCTCGATGGCAATCACATTGAGCTCGCGGGTGGGGCCGTAAATCTGCTGCACGATGGCAGGCGACAGCGCAATGCGCACGCGACGCGCCAGCTCCACCGGGTCGGTTGTCTGCGTGGCGTTTTCGGCCAGCGTCTCGATGATGGTGCGGATATCACGAATGTGCACAGAGTCTTCCAGCAACAGCTGGAGCACTTTCTGGAACGTTGTGATGGGCACCATTTTCGGGATGACTTCTTCAATGAGTTTGGGAGCGAGCTTGGCCACGTGATCGACCAGTTGCTGCGTCTCGGTACGAGACAGCAGCTTGGCCGCGTGCACTTGCATCAAGTGTGACAAATGCGTGGCCATCACAGTTTCCGAATCAACGACGGTAAAACCGGCCATTTGTGCCGCTTCCTTTTGCCGTTCGTCGATCCAGTGGGCTGGCAAGCCGAACGCCGGATCAGTCGTGGCTGTGCCGATCAGCGGCGTGGTGATGCCACCGGGGTTGATCGCCAGAAACATGCCGGGGAAGGCCTCGCCCTCACCTACCATCACGCCGCGCAGGGTCATTCGGTAAGCGCTGGGCTTGAGTTCGAGGTTGTCGCGCACATGGACGGCAGGGGGCAGAAAACCGACTTCCTGCGCAAATTTGCGGCGCACACCCTTGATACGGGTCAGCAAGTCGCCCTGGCGGCTTTTATCCACCAGGGCAATCAGGCGGTAGCCCAGCTCCAGCCCCAGCAGGTCCACGGGCTGCAGATCATCCCAGGTGGCTTCGCCATCGGCCTGCGCCTGCTGCTGCGGCGCGGGGGGGCTGCTTTGCTCAGCCACGCGGGCTTTTTCTTTTTTATCAAGCGACCACGCGCCCCAGCCCAGCAGTGCGCCCATGAGCAGAAACACCGTGTGCGGCATGCCGGGTATAAGGCCCAACATAATCATCACGCCCGCTGTAATACCCAAAACCTTGGGCGACATGAACAGCTGCTGCACGATCTGGCGGCCCATGTCAGCATCTTTGCCCACGCGCGAGATCACCATGGCCGACGCCACCGAAATCAGCAGGCCCGGAATTTGCGCCACCAGAGCATCACCCACGGCCAGCAGGATGTAGCTGTTTGCCGCCTGCTCGGCGGAAAGGCCGTGCTGCACCATGCCGATGATCAGGCCACCAATCACGTTGATCACCAGAATCAAGATGCCGGCAATCGCATCGCCGCGCACAAACTTGCTGGCACCGTCCATAGACCCGAAGAAATTAGCCTCCTCACCCACCTCTGCACGGCGGCGCTTGGCTTCTTTTTCGTCGATCAGGCCGGCGTTCAGGTCGGCATCCACGGCCATCTGCTTGCCGGGCATGGCGTCCAGCGTAAAGCGGGCCGACACTTCGGCAATACGCTCAGCGCCCTTGGTAATCACCACAAAGTTGATCACCACCAGAATACTGAACACGATCAGACCCACGGCAAAGTTGCCGCCAATCAGAAAGTGGCCAAACGCCTCAATCACCGCACCCGCAGCGCCGGGGCCGGTGTGACCCTCCATCAGCACCACACGGGTGGAGGCCACGTTGAGCGACAGGCGCATCAGCGTCGTCAGCAGCAGCACCGAGGGGAAAGCCGCAAAGTCCAGCGGCTTGATCATGTAGGCCGCCACCATCATCACCATCAACGCCACCGCGATGTTGATGGTAAAGAAGGTGTCCAGCATCCACGGGGGAACCGGCAGCACCATCAGGCCGAGGATGGCCACGACCAGAAGAGGAGCCGTCAGCCCTTGCAGAGCGCCGGCATTGTTGCCAGACCATTTCTGAAAAATTTGCAGAGGATTGGACTTCATCACACATTACCTTCTTGCTGCGCAGCGGCATCTGCATCTGCGGACTGGGTTCGACCGCGCTGCGGATCCAGCTCCACCGGCACCGGGGGCTCGCCCAACTCTTCAGGCATGGGGCCTTGGCCGCTCAATGCGGCCTTGAGGCGATAGACATAGGCCAGCACTTGCGCCACCGCCGTGTAGAGACCGGAGGGAATGGCCTGATCCAGATCGGCATGGGCATAGAGCGCACGCGCCAGCATGGGTGACTCCAGCACAGGAATCTTGTGCGTACCGGCAATTTCACGAATCTTGAGCGCTACCAGATCTGTGCCCTTGGCAATCACCTGAGGGGCGGCCATGGTGGCGTCGTCATAGCGCAGCGCCACAGCGTAGTGCGTGGGGTTGGTCACCACAAAGTCAGCGCGAGGCACGGCGGAAACACTGGCGCGATCGGCAATCTCGCGCTGCTTCTGGCGCAGCTTGCCCTTGAGCTGAGGGTTGCCATCAGATTCCTTGTGCTCCTGCTTGACTTCCTCGTGACTCATCTTCAGGCGCGACTTGAACAGAAAGGCCTGAAGCGGCACGTCGATCACCGCCACCAGCAGCACCACGACCAGCAGCAGCGTGACGCCGGTGCTCAACCAGGAGCCCACCATGGACAGCGCCATGGGCGATGGCTGGGCCGATACCGAAGCGATCTCCGCAATGTTCGCGCTCATGTACTTCCAGGCCACAAAGCTCAGAACAATGGTCATCAGCACCATCTTGACCACAGTGGTCATCTGCTGCTTGGAAAACAGATTTTTGAGGCCCGCCAGAGGGCTGAGCTTGCTGAATTTAGGCTCGATGGGCTTGAAGCTGAAGATCCAGCCGCCTGCGGCCACACCCGACAGCACCGATGCACCAGTGGTCACCAGCGCAAAAATCACAGCCACACCCAGGCCCAGCAGCAGCATGGGCTGCATACGCTCCAGCATCATGGCGGGCGTCTTGGCCGCTGCGGCGTTGAACACCAGTTGCTTGGCCACGGCTTCGCGCATGTGATTGATCAGGGGCTGCGTGCCCATCAGCATCAGCAATGCACCGGTACCCAGAATTGCCAGATGCGAGAGATCGCGCGAGCGCGCACCCTGACCGTCTTCTCGCGTTTTCTGCAGCTTGCGCTCGGTAGCGGGTAGATTTTTGTCTTGGGATTCGGACATGGCGCACGGACGGATGGGATAGCCAGATTGTCCGAATCTGGCGCCCGTGCAATGCGCGGATAAGCGGCAGCCAAGCCCTGTTTATGCGCGACTAAAGCGCAAGCAAAGATATCGTTTTTGATAGCTGCTTGCGCTTTAGTCTTAAAGGCTAGAGCCTTGTTTTATGCAGAATTTTGGCTTAAGACTGAAGTTGGGGCATGCCCAGCTTCAGCGCACTGAGCATGCGCAGCAGCATGCGATTGAGGTCTTCAGCCTCCCAGCCTTCTTGTTCGCGCAGCTGGCGAATGGGGGCTGGGTCGCGCCCCTCCAGCGCCTGACTCATCTGCAGCACGGCGGCATAAGGGCCTGAGCGCGTGACGATGGCATCAAAAATGCGCTCGTTCAGCGGCGTGCGGCGCAGGATGTTGGCAACCGGCTCGTGCAGCATCAAATCCAGCTGCGAGAACAGGCTGCACAGATACATCTCACGCTGCAGGTCCAGACTCACCCCGGCTTCAATCAGCTCCTCGGCCAGCTTGGCGCGCAGCACCACCTGGGTGCGCAGCGGCACCAGGTCTTGCTCCACACAGGCATGGGGCAACTGGTCTGCCAGCCAGCGCTCCAGCGTGCCCAGTCCCAGCATGACCAGCCCACGGCGCAGCGAATCCACGCCGCGGCGCAGGCCCAGAGCGGCCGAGTTGGTATAGAGCAAGAAGCGATAGGCCAGCACCGGGTCTGAGCCCAGAATTTCTTCCATCACATCCAGCGACTGCTCTTTGTCGATGGCCTTCATCAGCCTGAACAGCGCATCGCGCGATGGCTGGGGCTGCTGCAGGCGATAGGCCTGCATGGTGTCAGCCACAGGCCAGCCCGCCACGGCGGCGGCTTCATAGTCATCAAGGCAGGCTTGCGCCAGCGCCAGACTCTGCAGCCCCTCATACATCTGCCCATTGAGCAGATTCAGCGGTGGGCTCGCAAAAAATGGGGACGCTTGCGGCTTGTCTGCGGTTTTGACGGGCAGCGATGCAATGGCAGAAGCCCCTCTCACGCTATTGGCAATGCCGCTGGCGCCTTCAGGCGGCAGGCTCAGCAAGCTGCTGGCAAAGCAGCGGGCAGAGTCGGCATCGGGCACATCGGCCAGACCGCCAGCCCAGACCAGCATCAGCCCACGGGCCTTGGCTTTTTGCACCAGCGCGTAAATGCCTTCATCTTGCGCCAGCCAGTCGCCGCGCACCTCAATCCACGGACTGCCCTGAGGCGCATGTTCGAGCAGATTGCACAGTACCTGGCGGGACTGAGGCGATATCAGCAGCGGCGGCGCTTGCCGGCTCCAGATTTCATCCACGCTGCGCAGAAAGTGCGCCAGATCGGCGCTGGTGCCGGGGTCTTCATGCACATAAAGCTGAATCCCCGCCAGACGCCGTGCACGACCCCAGAGCGGCCGGTAGCCAAGTGTCAAAGAACTGAGAGCAGACTGGACCATGAAACGCGTGGGCTGGTGACATGCAAGCCATCAAGACGGGCCAGGCCCGCCGCGATCAGCTGATGTAGTTGAAAAGAGAGAGCTTCTGCATCTGCGCATAAGACTGCAAGGCGGCTTGCAGGCCCACCTTTTGCGTCTCAACCTCAGACAGCGCAGTGATCATATCGATATCTTCCGCACGTGAGCGAGCTCCTTCTTGCGTCAGCGCCTGATCTTTCATGTCCGATTCAAGTCGATCCGCACGCTTGAGCTGATCGCCCGCATAGCTGCGAACAGCCTGCACGCGGTTCATGCCAGAGTCCAGCTCGCTCATGGCGCGCCCCAGCCCCTGCTGAAGCGCTGTCGATCCGTTGGTGCCGCTCTTGACTGTGTTGATAGCCTGATCAAGCACCGTGAAGATATCGGTGCGCTTGCTGGGTGCCATGGTGAAGCTGTCGCCATTGGCGGGCTCGCCCTTGAGAACGATTTGCTGCCCATTGATGGTGATCGCCTCACCCGCTTTGTAGGCGGCCGAAGGTGTGGACGTACCAGCGCTGGAATTGATCACATAGCTGACCGCTCCAGTCGCGGGATCCTTGCTAAACACCAGCGTATAGCTGTCGCCCGTCACCTTGCTTGGGTCCGTGATCGATCCCGCATCCGCCCAGGCCTTGCCAGCGTTGGATGCGCCGCTACCGACTTCAAAAACGCCGTTACCCGTAGGTACGTTGAGCCATACAGCATGGCCATCCAGCGAAATAGGAAGGCCATTGTCGCTTCCGGTGTTCTGTCCGGGGTTGAGCGAGCTTTGTGCACCCGGTGGAACGCTTTGCAAAGGCGTATCGGAGCTGCCCAGCCCACGGAAGATGGGCAAACCATTGGAGTCCTTGGCGTTGGCGTAGCCCAGAATCTGATCGCGCAGGCTTTCCATCTGCTGCACCAGCGCATCACGGGCCACCTGATCGTAAGAGCCGTTACCGGCCTGAAGCAGCAGATCCCGAAAGTCCTGCAAGGCACCATGGGCCTTGCCCAGTTCAGATTCGCCCTGAGCAATCACGTCACGCTGGAAACCCAGCACGCGCTGCTCGTTTTCAGAGCGGGTGATGCGGGTACGCGCACGCTCAGCCTGCGCTGCTGCAACAGGGTCATCGCTGGCGCGTAGCACGCGCTTGCCAGCGGTGGTCTTTTCCATCAGCTCAACCAGACTGCTCTGACGCGAGCCCAGGTTGCTGATGGTGCTGTCATACATATTGGCCGTGCCAATGCGGTTAATGCTCATGCCTGTTCTCCGGTGGTCATGGGTTAACGGCCAACGGCCTGGATCACGCTGTCAAAAATACCCTGGGCCACCTGCAGCATCTTGGCCGAGGCCTGATAGGCCTGCTGAAACTGCAGCAGCTTTGCTGCCTCTTCATCGAGATTGACGCCCGATACCGCTGTTCGGTCACCTTCCAGATTCTTGGCAATGGTTTCCGACAACTTGGCGGCATAGGCCGCGCTTTGTGTGCGTGTACCAATCTGAGCCATGGTGGTTGAGAAACCATCACTGAGCGTCGTGGCGCCATCAAAAATCACGGCATCGCGCAAAGACAGGAAGGAGCTGGCATTGCCGGTGTCCGAGCTGTAGAAGGTATTGGGCGCAAAACTCACGCTATCGCTGCTGGAGCCGTCGATAGCCGGTGTTCCGCTCAGCGTGACCTTGAGACCCGGTGCCAGCGCAATCGCCTGACCCGACACATAAGTGCCAGTAGCGGCAACACCTGTCGGCGCTGGAGTGATGGTGTAAGTCACCGAGCCATTGGCACCAGGAGAGAAAGACAGGGTCGTGCCTGTCGGCAGAGCGCCTGAAAAGCCTTTTTCTACCGTCAGGCTGGACATGCGCAAAGCGGCATCTCCCAGCGAATTGATCTTGGCCGATACGGGGTTGGCCGCCGCCAGATCATTGCCTGAGTGCACCACCGACTGAATATCATGCGCAGCCTTCGCCACGGGACTGAACAGCACGGACTGGCCAGCCAGACCTTCATTTTTGAGGTCAAACTGCAGGCCATCAATGCTCTTGCTCTTGAGGTCGGTCAGATCGTTGAAGGCAGTGGACTGCCCATCGGACAGTCTTACGACCTGGCCCTTTGGCGCGTCGGCACCAAACACGATCTTGTAATCAGACGCCTTGAGCTGGCTAGCGTCCTTGATCGTGACCGTGGGCGTATTGGGCTGCGCCCACTGAGCCCCCGTGGTGGCACCCGTCGTCGTCGTCGGAATATTGAACAGCGCCCCACCCGGCTTTCCAGACAAGGTCAAACCCAGCTGATTTTGCGTATTGAGCGTATCGCCAATGGCAATCGCCATGCGGCCCAGCAGGTTGCGGCCCTCGGCCAGATCGTTGTTCTGGAACTGCAGCAGACCCGAAATTTCACCACCACCTGTCATGGCAGGCGTCAGCTCTACCGGCTGGCCGCCCTGCTGCTGAAAGTACAGACTCATCTTGCCGCTGCCCGGGTACTGGGTCGACTCCTGCATGCTGAGCTTGGCGGAATCCAGCCCCAGCACCAGCGGCTGACTGCCGCCCACAAACAGGCTGATAGAGCCATCGCCCCCATCGACCTGCGAGGTCTGCACATATTTGTTGATATCGCGCACCAGCTGGTCACGCTGGTCCAGCAAATCGTTGGGCGTGTGGCCCGTGGCCATGGCACGGCTAATCTGGCCGTTGAGGGTCGCCACCTGCTCGGACAGGCTGTTGACCACATTCACGTCATTGCTCATCTGCTGGCGCGTGCTGTAGTCCATCTCATCGAGCTGGGCCGATGCCGAGCGAAAGCGTGCGGCCAGCTCGTTCATGCGTGTCAGCACGACCTGGCGCGCCGATGAATCGGTGGGGGCGCTGCTCACATCGGCGAACGCATTCATCATGCCGTTAATCGCTGCGCCCAGACCATTGCTGCCGCCCGAGAACACTTCCTGCAACTGGTTGAGCGACTGCGAACGAGCGGCATCGGCAGCGCCTGCCGCCTTGGCTGCCGTGGCCTGACGATTCAGCAGCTCGCTGAAGTTGCGCATGACGGTGGCTATATCGGCACCATTGCCGATATAGCCATTGCCCATGTTTTGCCCGACCGCTGTCTGAAACGCCACCGTCTGGCGCGAGTAGCCTGCGGTATTGACGTTGGCAATATTGTTCCCTGCCGTCTGCAGGGCAAGCTGGTTGGCCATCAGGGCGCGCGCGCCCACGTTCAGAAGACTCATGACTGGTTCTCGTTGATCTTGTTGATCGGAGCAGCGCGATTGCTACCAATGCCGACGCCACTGCGGCTGGCAACCTGGGCAGCGCTGTTCACATTGCTATTGGCTGCAGCGACATTGACCTGCTGCACGCTCTGAATGGCGCGGCTGAGCTTTTGTGCGTAAGCTGGGTCGGTGGCGTAGCCGGCTTTTTGCAGCTCGCTGGCATAGGCCTGTGCAGAGCCCGTCTGGGCCATGGCTTTTTCATAGCGCGGGCTGCTGCCAATCAGGCGTGCATAGTCGCGGAACGACTCTTCAAACGAGTCATAGGCGCGAAACTTGGCCGTGATTTTTTTGGGCGCACCGTTGATGTATTCGGTAGTCGTGACCTCGGCCACCTTGCCCGTCCAGCTGCCCCCGGCCTTGATGCCAAACAGGTTGAAGGAGTTGCTGCCATCCTTGTTGCGGATTTCGCTCTTGCCCCAGCCGGTTTCATGTCCGGCCTGACCAATCATGTAATGGGCAGGAATGCCGCTTTCACTGGCAATGCGCTGCGCGGCGCTGTTGTGCGCCGTCACAAAGTTATCGCGCCCCTTGGGCGCTGGTGCATAGGCATTCACGGACTGCGTGGTCTGTGCGCGACTGCCACTCCATGCGCCGTTGCTGCCCACATTGCGCCAGGCACTGCGACTCATGCTCAGGGTAGAGGGGACAGCGATTTCCGCATCATCCGCCGCCTCTACGCCCATGGTGCGCGCCAGCTGTTTGCTGATCGCGTCCGTCAGCCCACCGGGCTGACCGGCCATGGCCACGGAAAGCTGCTGATCGAGCAGGTCAGTGCTGAGATTGCCCTGCGCGCTGTCAAGCAGGCCGGACTTCATGGTCGCCTCGCGCATGCTCTTGATCATCTCGCGCATGAACAGCGATTCAAGCTGCTTGGCCGTCTCGCGTACGGCCTGCGGGTTGTTCTCGCCTGCTGCAGTTTTCAGAGCATTGAGCGAGCGCGCATCAACGGCGAGCGCATTATTCGCCGCCAAAGATGAGGATTGAGATAAAGACGTGCTCATATCACCTCCAGCTCAGCATCCATGGCACCTGCAGCCTTGATGGCCTGCAAGATTGCCAGCAAATCCTGAGGCGTAGCGCCCAGAGAATTCAGCGCCCGCACCACATCCGTCAGCTGGGGCGAGTTAGGCATGTTGATGACCTGACCAGGCTCTTGCTTGACCTGAATATCAGACCTCTGCGCCACCACAGTCTGCCCTTGCGAGAACGGTGCAGGTTGACTGATAACCGGTGTGGTGCTGATGGTGATGGACAGATTGCCGTGCGCAATGGCGCAGGGGCCCAGTGTCACCGCTTGATTGAGCACGATGGAGCCGGTACGCGCATTGATCACGACCTTGGCTGCGGGCTTCGATACCTCGATGGGCATTTCCTGAATTTCGGCAATCATGCGCACGCGCGAACCGGGGTCTGCCGGTGCGTTGACCTGCACCGTGCGTCCATCCAGCGCCGTAGCCGTGCCCGATCCCATGCGCTGATTAATGGCGCGGACCACCTTGTCAGCCGTCTGGAAATCCGTTTGATTGAGCCCCAACGTGATGCTGTTGCCTTCATTGATGGGGCTAGGTACCGAACGCTCGACCTGCGCGCCCCTTGGCACGCGACCCGCACTCAGGTGATTGACCTGAACCTTGGAACCTCCGGCTGCAGCGCCTGCGCCGCCGACCACCACATTGCCCTGTGCCAGCGCGTAAATCTCACCATCCGCACCACGCAGTGGCGTGGCAACCAAGGTGCCGCCCTTGAGCGACTTGGCATTGCCCATGGATGAAACATTAATGTCGATGGACTGGCCCGGCTGGGCAAAGGCAGGCAGCTCGCCGGTGATGATGACCGCCGCAACGTTCTTCAGCTGCAGCTGCGCCGCGTTACCTGAAGCGGGCAGCGAGATGCCCATTTGTTCAAGATAGTTAGCCAGCGCCTGCTTGGTATAGGGCATCTGCGTGGTCTGATCGCCCGTGCCATCAAGGCCAACGACCAAGCCATAGCCCGTCAACTGGTTGCTGCGCACGCCCTGGATGGCTGCAACCTCTTTGATGCGTGTGGCATGTGCAGGCAGGGTTAGCCCGCAAGCACCCAGGACGGCAACCACCATCAGGGTAGTGCGTGCCGAGCGCAGTGACAGGAGCGTGGACAGTACTTTCATACCGCCCATTCTCGGAAGAATCAGAACGGCATAACGTTCAAAAAGAACCGTGACAACCAGCCAATTGACTGGGCTTCACTACCCTGTCCACGCCCGCGTGATTCCACCCGAACGTTGGCCACCTGATTGGATGCAACCATGCTGCCAGGGCGCAGCGAGCGCGGGTCCACCGTGCCCGTAAAACGCAGTACATCCACGTTCTGGTTCACGCCCACTTGTTTCTCACCCGCAACGACCAGATGGCCGTTGGGCAACACCTCGACCACCGTGGTGCTGATAGTGCCGCTGAAGGTATTGACGTTGCTGGTAGAGCCTTTACCGCTAAAGCTTGCATCGCTGCTCAGCTCTGCATTGAGGCTGTCTTTGATCGTTTGAGTTGCGCCACCTTTGAAGAAAGGCAGCGCAGAGACCCCTGCACCCAGACTGTTCTTGCGCGCCACACCAGAGTCCTGATTCTGGCGCGCCGTCACGCTCTCCACAATCTGCACCGTCACCAGATCACCAACGATGCGCGCACGCCGGTCTTCAAACGCCGGGCGATAGCGCGAGGCATTGAACAGACTGCCAGAAGGCGCTTGCGCGACCTGATCGCGCGGCTGCAGCACTGGCGGCGTGGTGGCCACAGGCATATCCACCGGCGGCGGCGCGTTGGGCGAAAGCGCACAGCCGGACGCCAGCAATGCCATTGCGATGGCGCTTGCGGTGGAGAGATTTGAAACAGTGGCTTTGAACATGGCAACAAGTCCTTGGCAGTCAGGTGCTTGGCCCTTTTGCCCTTGGCGTGCGCGATGCACGCTATTGAAAGCAGAGCTTCTAGCGCTTGTCTTTTATGGGTTTGAATAATGATTTCATTCAAAAATCAAACACAGCAAGCGCAAGCAGCTCCTTAATGCATAGTGATCAATCAGAGCTGTGCCAGCTTGGCCAGCATCTGGTCGGAGGTCTGAATGGCTTTGGAATTCATCTCGTATGCGCGCTGGGTCTGGATCATGGTCACCAGTTCCTGCACCACGTTCACGTTCGATGCTTCCAGATAGCCTTGCTGAATCGTGCCCAGGCCGTTGGTGCCGGGTGTGCCCTGCTGGGGCTGGCCCGACGCAGCTGTTTCCACATACAGGTTCTGGCCTCGCGGCTCCAGACCGGCTGCATTGATGAACTGGCTCATCGCAATATTGCCAACCTGCTGCGGTGCAGTCTGACCGGGCATGGTGGCACTGACCACGCCATCATGGCTGATCGAAATCTTGGTCGCGCCTTGAGGAATGGTGATGCCATTGGCCACAGGCAGGCCGCTGGAAGTCACCAGCTGGCCCTGCGCATCGACCTCAAACGAGCCATCGCGGGTATAGGCAATGGTGCCGTCGGGCATATTGACTTCAAAGAAACCGTTGCCGTTGATGGCCACATCCAGCGCATTGCTGGACTGCTGCAAACTGCCCTGCAAAAAATTGCGCGATGTCGCCACGGTGCGCACACCCAGACCCAGATGCAGGCCTGTGGGCAGTTGGTTTTGCTCGGTTGTCTGCGAGCCGACCTGGCGCAGATTTTGATAGATCAGATCTTCAAACACCGCGTTGGCACGCTTGTAGCCGGTGGTTGAGACGTTGGCCAGGTTGTGCGAGATGACGTCCAGCTGGGTCTGCTGGGCTTCCATGCCGGTCTTGGCGATGAACAGCGAATTAATCATGGTGAATTCCTTTGGCTATCAGCCGTTCAAGCTCAGCAACTGGCTGGCAGACTTGTCGTTGGTTTCAGCGGTCTGCAGCAACTTCATCTGCTGCTCGAACTGGCGCGAGGCAGCGATCATGCCGACCATGGTTTCGACGGTATTCACGTTCGAGCCTTCGATAGAGCCCGACAGCAGTCGCGCCGTTTCGTCGTTGGGTAAAGCATCACCCTGGGCTGCGCGGAAAAAGCCGTCATCACCGCGCACCAGCGGCTCATCGACCGGTGGCGTAACCAGCTTTATTCGTGCCACAGCCACGGGCAGCTGGTTGCCGGTCTTGGCCGTCAGCGTGCCGTCTGAGCCCAGCGAAATTGAGGACTCTGGCGGGATATCAATCGGCGCACCACCATCGGACAGCACGGCCTGACCATTGCTGTTGACCAGCTGTCCTTCAGGCGAGACCTCGAAGATGCCGTTGCGGGTATAGGCCTCTTGCCCATCCATGCCCTGCACGGCAAACCAGGCGCGGCCCATGGCCATGGCATCCAGCGCGCGGCCGGTACGCTGGGCAGGGCCGGGCGTGTCTTGATAGCCAGAAGTCGCTTCCAGCGCAAACACGCGTGTACTCGCACCACTGCCTTGAACAGGGACCGAGCGGAAGGTAGACATCTCGGCACGAAAACCGTTGGTGCCCGCATTGGCCAGGTTGTGCGCCAGCACAGCCTGACGCTGGGCCGCCGCGTTGGCGCCCGTCATCGAGGTGTAAATGATGCGATCCATGCCAGACTTCCTTTTTCTGCTCGGTACTTAGTTCACGCCAGCGCTTGGCTTAGCGCAGATTCACCAGGGTGGAGAACACCTGGTCTTGCGTCTTGATGGCCTGGGCGCTGGACTGGTAAGCGCGCTGGGCGGTCATCATGTTCACGAGCTCAGCGGTCAGGTCCACGTTTGAGTCTTCCAGTGCGCCAGCCTGCAGCGTGCCTAGCGTTCCCGTCTTAGGCAGGCCGCTGACGGCCAGACCCGAGTCGGACGTCTCCACCCATTTGTTACCACCCGTGGCGGCCAGTCCTTGCGGGTTGCGGAACGATGCCAGGGTAAGCATGCCTTCTGCACGCGACACGCCGTTCGAGTAGGAGGCCACGATGGAGCCATCGCCGCCGATGTTGATGCCCGTCATGACACCGGCTGTGTAGCCGTCCTGCTTGAGGTCGGAGACGGCGAACTTGGTGCCGAACTGTGTCACGCCCGAAAAATCGATATTCATGCCGGTAATGGAGCCGGGCGTGGGCGAGTTGGGGTTGTTGGTCTGGATGGTGGCGTTGGTCACCGGGCTGCCGCTGACCAGTTTGCCCGCAGCATCGAACACCAGGGTGGTGAGCTTGTTGGCAACTACAGGGGGCGTAGCGCTAGCATCGCCCAGACCGTCATAGACATCCCAGCTGTTGGCTCCGTTTTTCTCGAAGTACATAGACATGGGCGTACCGATGCCCTGGCTGTCATAGACAGTGAGCGACGTGCCATAGGTGGCGCGCGGTGTGGCAGGAATCGGCGGGGTGGCAGTGGGGTCGCCAACGGCATTGTGGGCACGGGCATCAAGGTTCAGGTCGACCTCAACCTTGGCCGTGGCACGGGCGGCAATGGGCTGACCCGAGGGGAAGCTCATGGGAACAGGCTGCACGCCGGTTTGCACCTTGCCTGTGGCCGGATCTACCGGATAGCCCATCACCTGGTCGCGCGCAATGGTGACCAGATTTCCCTGCTTGTCGAGCTGAAAATTGCCTGCGCGGCTATAGGCCATGCTGCCGTCGGGCTGCCTCAGTACGAAAAACCCGTCTCCATTGATGGCGACATCCAGGTTATTGCCGGTGGCGTTGATGTTGCCTTGCTTGAATTGCTGGCTAACGGCACCAACGTCCACACCGATGCCCACGGTTTGACCGCTGGCGGAGCCAGCAGCACTGGCCATGGCTTCGGCGAATTCTGTGCGCGAGCTCTTGAAGCCAGCGGTTCCAGAGTTGGCAATATTGTGGCCGATGACATCCAGATTCTTGGCTGCGGCGTTCAGACCCGACAGGGCTTGTTGGAAGCTCATGGTGTTCTCCTGCAGAACGTTGATATTGAAAGGGTCAGTACACAGCCTTGACGGCAGAGTGGGCCAGGCTACTGCCGTCGTCCAGCTCCAGCATCAGCTGTCCATTGCTGGCACTAGCGGCGATGACGGCGTGGGGTGACAGCGGCGTGGATGCCACGGCGGTAGCGCCATTGGTGGCCTGCACCGAGTAGCGCAGCTGGGATTTGTCGCCGCTGTATTTGTCGGCACCGTCCCAGGTGAAGTAGTTGCGACCTGTGGCACCTGCGCCCAGGTCAATGGTGTCCACCAGCTCGCCGCTGGCGGTAGTGATCTGAACCTTGACACTGGCTGCCTTGCCTTCCAGGTCAAAAGCAGCGGTGTGCGTGCCGTCAGCGGCTGTGCCCAGTGTGTTGCCCTCGGTCAGCACTGTGCGGCCGATCATGGACGTGCCCTGCAGCATCTGCATGGAGACGAACTGGCTGGACATGGACTGCATGGTCTGGTTCAGTTGCTGAATCCCGGTCACCGTATTGATCTGCGCCATCTGCGAGGTCATCTGCGCGTTGTCCATGGGGTTCATGGGATCTTGATTGTTGAGCTGCGCCACCAGCAGCTTGAGAAAACGGTCTTGCGCTTCATTGGCGTCAGATACCGAGTTCTTGGTGTTGCCTGTGGTGGTTGTCGTGGTGCCGTCCACACCGCTTGTGCCGTTGATCATGTGTGTGTTCCCGGGCTTATTGGCCCATTTGCAAAGTCTTGAGCAGCAGCGTCTTGGCCGTGTTCATGACTTCCACGTTGTTCTGGTAGGAGCGCGAGGCCGAGATCATGTTGACCATCTCGTCCACGGCGCTCACGTTGGAGTGGGTGACATAACCCTCACCGTCGGCCAGCGGATGGCTGGGGTCGTGAATGCGGCGGCCAGGCGTGCTGTCTTCGCTGATGGCGTTGACTTTGACGCCAGCGCTGCCATCCCCCCCCATGGGAACGGTCTGAAACACCACTTGGCGTGCCTTGTAGACGCTGCCGTCTGGGCCGGCCACGGCGTCGACGTTGGCCAGATTCGAGGCCACGACGTTCAGTCGCTGCGACTGGGCGCTGACCGCGCTGCCCGAGATATTGAAGATGGAGAACATCGACATGGTTTAGCTCCTGGGCTTACTGGCCTTGAATGGCGCTGAGCATGGTCTTGGACTGACCGTTGATGAAGCGCAGCGTGGCTTCGTAGCGCACGGCGTTGTCCACAAAACTGGCACGCTCGCGGTCCAGATCCACGGTGTTGTTGTCCAGACTGGGCTGGGAGTTGACCGAGTAACCCAGCTTGGCTTTGAGCGCCTCATCCGAGGTCTGAGCCTGCAAGGGGATATGCCCGGCAGCCGTGGTACTGGCCTGTGTCAAAGACTTGGGGCCGCTGGTTGCGGCCATCAAGGCTTCACGGAAATTGAAGTCGCGCGCCGCATAGCCGGGGGTATCGGCATTGGCGATGTTGCTGGCAATGGCTCGCTGGCGCTCGGCGCGCAGCAGCAGCGCCTCGCTCTGGAAGTCCAGTCGTTCAGTCATTTTGTTCAGCATTGCGGCCTCGCTTTCAGAAATTCAATGCACCGGAGTCCACAGACTGCGGCATGCGAGGATTATGAAAATCACACCGCAAAACTAAAGCGTGAAGAAAGCTGTATTGCGCTTCTACTTCAGCCCATTGCCAAAGCGCGCCTGCATCTATATTTGCTGCCAAGGTCTGCAGCTCTTGTGTCTGCAGATTGCTCCCAAGGATTGATGCATGCCTGCCCGCCTCGCCCAACACCTCACACTTCGCCCCATGCAAGGCGTGGCTGCGGCATGGTGCCTGGGCGCTTTGCTGCTGGCTACAGGCGTGCAGGCACAAGATGGCACTGCCCAGCTCAGCCAGATCGGGCAGCGGTTTATAGACACTGCACTGCACCAGCCCGCCGCTGACGCGCCTCAAGCCAGCAACGGCAGCCCCTTGCGCATGGAAGTGCAGATGGGCCAGCTCGATTCACGACTGCGCTTGGCTGCCTGTGCGCGGGTCGAGCCTTATCTGCCTGCGGGCAGCCGCCTCTGGGGTCGCACCCGGCTGGGCCTGCGCTGCGTGCAAGGCAGCGTGCCGTGGAATGTGTTTTTGCCCATCACCGTGCGCGCCTATGGCCAAGCCTGGGTGGTGCAGGGCAATATTCCCGCAGGCAAAACTTTGAGCGCTGAAGATGCAGTCCCCGCCGAAGTGGACTGGGCCGAAGACAGCGCCCCGGTCTTTGCCAATGCCCAAGACTTTATAGGCATGGTGGCCGCTCGCCAATTGACCTCCGGCCAAGCGCTGCGCCAGAACATGGTGCGCCCGCCTTCGCTGTTCAGCGCCGGTTCGCCCGTGCAGGTCATGGTTAACGGTGGCGGCTTCAGTGTTTCCTCTTCAGGCAAGGCCATGGCCGCTGCCGGAGAAGGTCAGCAAGTTCGGGTTCGCATGGATAATGGCCGTCTTGTGACAGGCACGGTCAATGCCAATGGTGTGGTTTACGTTCAGTAAATTGAGAGCAATGACTCACTTTTCTGAATCCATGTCAAAAATTCCTCAAGTTTCACGCGCCCTTGTCGAAAGCAAGGCTACAGCGCCCTACGCCGATACAGGGCGATTGGAGAACCAGCATGAAGATAGGTAACAAGCCGGAGCTGCCGCAAGCTGCTGCAGCCAAGCAGACTCCCAAGTCCGCAACCACGGTGGCCGCCGAAGAATCGACCAAGGGTCTTCCCGAGCGCGCCGCCGGTGTGCCCGTGTCCTTCTCGTCCTCGGCCCGCGCCCTGGACAGCCAGAACCGCACCAACACCGACTTTGATGCCGACCGCGTCAAGGCCATGCGCGAAGCCATTTCAAATGGCAGCTTCCGCATCAATGCCGATGCGATTGCAGACAAGCTGCTGAGCAACGCTGAAGAATTTCTGGTTCACGCCCGCGCCTGAGCGATTGAACTGAGGCTGACACAATGACTTTGCAGGAAATGCTCGATTCGCTGGATGCGGTGGTTCAGACCGTATCGGCATCACTGCAATCTTCAGATGCCTCTGCGCTGGAGCAATCCAGTAACCGACTCCGCGACGCCATGGTGGCCGTCTCCCAGCTCGTCAAACGTTTCTCCCCCGAAGACTGGACGCCCGCGATGCTAGATCGCGCCCAGCACCTGAACGCTGAAATCACGCTCATGCGCGATCAATTGGCCCGCCTGACCGTGCTCAACCAGCGCCGCGCGCAAGCGCTGGTTCCTACTGCCGACGACAGCACTTATGTAAGCAGCCTGCGCGGAGCCCCGCAGTCTGGCCGTGCACGCATTTATCACGCGGCTAGCTGAACGCGATCAAACAATCCTCGGCACCCATGAAAAAGGCGGACCTCCAAATCCGCCTTTCTTGTTCCAGTACCTGGTTCAGTACTCGCCGGGCTTGATCTTCACAGGTCGCCATGACCAGCGCTCATAGGCACGCACAGCACCTTCGGGCAGCGGGTCTGCATCGACAAACACCTCGATGATTCGAGCTGTTGCCAGCTCTTCCTTGTGAATCCATGGGCTGTACTGCAGATTGCGCTCCACAAAAACACGCGGGCGCTCTGGCAGTTCCATGGAAATACGACCAGCCAGCGCCTGCGGACCAATGATGATGTCGATCGGGCCGCCCAGTGCCTTGTGCGCCGCAGGAGCCAGCCCCTCCACGATCTTGTCCACCGGAATATGGTTCTGGTGGCTGCTCTTGTAGCCCGACAAGCCCATGGGCGATGCCAGCCAGAATTGCGCCAGCAGCAAGGCCTGCAAAACACCGAAAGTCACCCACGCAGCACGCAATCGGGCAGGACTGCTCCACTGGGTAGCCGGTGACTTCACCAGCTCCATTGCTGCAGGCACGCACAGGAACATGAAGGCGGTACCCCACTGCAAGTGCAGGTAGGAGCCCGTAAACAGGCACAGCGCCAATATGGAGAGCAGCGGAACCAGCCCCCAGAGCAGCCAGAACTCGCGCAGCATCTTGTCTTCAGTCGTTCGCGCATGCTCATGCGTCACCTTCGGTTCGGCCTTGTCTGTACTGCGGCGACCCCACCAAAGAGCCACACCTAGCACTACCCATGCAGGCATGCAGCGGTTGAAGATCCAGTCCACCGCAAACCTCCAGGACATCTGCATACGAGCCGCCGCATCCAGATGCAGACCTAAAGAAGTGCGCTCCGCATAGCGCATGGGCATCCAGTCATGGGTCGTCAGCCAATACAGATGAGGGGCCAGCGTCAACAAGCCCGTCACCGTGGCCAGCATTGCACCCTTTACATGTACCGGGTTACGCCAGGCACCAATGCGCACCCACCACAGGCCAATCACCGCCAGCGCCAGCACATACTGGTATTTGCTCAGCATGGCCAGACCCGAGACCACGCCCAGCAGCGCCCAGCCAGCCAGCGATGGCTTCAGCGTCACATGCCAGGTCATGGCTACAGCGATGGAGATCCACAGCATCACCACCACGTTGTGGTTGTAGTAGTACAGCCGCCCGCAATAGAAGGTGATGCACAACGCGGCCAGCAGTGCCACCGTGGCATACGCCTTGCCGCGCATGCCGCACAGCAGCCGCCAGAAAATCGCCAGTGATCCCAGCGTGACAACGCCGCCCAGTACATAAGTCAGCCCAATGGAGGGGCCGACCACAGCCGCTGCAGCAGCCGTAATCCAGGTGGGCATAGGCGGGTGCTTGAAGTAACCCAGTTCCAGCGAACGAATCCAGATCAGCTGCTCAACATTATCCCCGGGCGCAGCCAGTGCCGTGACCCAGTGAATGCCAAGCCAGATCACGCCATAGATGACCAGTAAAGTCGCCACAGCCCGACCAGAAAGAACAAAGGATTCGCGTTGCGCAGCAGTCATCAGAGAATTACAAAGAAAAGAGCACAGGCAAAATTGCAGAGAACGTCATCAGGGCCGTGAGTATAGCGACGCGTTTTTTATGCAACACAAACCGTTACAAACTCAAGAAACTGCCGAAGAGTGGCGAAAATCAACCCATGACCGACTTTCACGCCGAATACGCACCAGCTGCCCCCTCCGCCCAGTTGCCGCGTCAGCCCCTGCGGCTGAGCTGCGTGGTGCCGGCCTATAACGAGCAAGCCAATATCGAAGGGTTTCTGCGCGCTCTGGCTCAGACCGTACAGGCCCTGACCCCGGATTTCGAGATTGTCGTCGTCAACGACGGCAGCCGTGACAGCACGCACGAGCTGTCCATGCGCATGTCGCGGGAGCTGCCGCTGCGCTATCTGGCCCTGTCGCGTAACTTTGGTAAAGAAGCCGCTTTGTCTGCTGGCATCGATCACGCGCGCGGCAATGCGGTGCTGCTGATTGATGCCGACTTTCAGCACCCGCTTGAGATGCTGGGCGAGATGCACGCACTGTGGCAATCGGGCTACGAGATGGTCTATGGCGTGATTGCCGACCGCGGCACGGAAAGCGGTGCCAAGCGCATGGGCACCAATCTGTTTTACAGCGTGATGAACTCGGGCAGCGCGGTCAAGCTGCCGCCCAATGCGGGCGACTTTCGCTGGATGGACCGCAAGGTGGTCGATGCCCTCCAGGCCTTGCCTGAAAACAACCGCTTCATGAAGGGTCTGTACGCCTGGGTCGGCTTTAAGACGGTGGCCCTGCCTTTTGTACCCAAAGACCGCGCCGCGGGCAATTCCAGCTTCAATCTGCGCCGCCTTGGCTCGCTGGCCTTGCTCGGACTGACCTCGTTCACCACCCTGCCCCTGCGAATCTGGAGCATGGTGGGTGCCGGCATTTCACTGCTAGCGCTGACCTATGGCCTGTGGATTGCGGCAGAGGCGCTGTTCTTTGGCAACCCTCTGCGTGGCTGGCCCACGCTGGCTGCCAGCATCATGCTGTTCTCAGGTGTGCAGTTACTGTCTATCGGCATTCTGGGGGAATACATAGGGCGCATCTATGAAGAAGTCAAACGTCGCCCCATCTACCTGATCGCCCACGACGAAGACCGCAGCCCGCTGCGCGAAAAGCCCTGATGAATGCCTTGCTCCAGAAGCTGCGCAGCCTGCCGCAGCTGATTCAGTTTGTATTGGTGGGCGGCGCAGCGGCGGCCACGCATCTGGCCGTGGTCGGCCTGCTTGTTGCGTTCGCAGGGTTGGCTCCGCTGCATGCCAATGTGCTGGCCTTTCTGATTGCCTTTGTGGTCAGCTACAACGGCCACGCATCGCTCACTTTTTCATCAGCACAAGTACGGGGCTGGGCGGTCATGGCCAGGTTCTTTGCCGTGGCCTGCCTGTCTTTTGCCGCCAATGAGTTGCTCTACTACATCGCCCTGCACTGGCTGCACTGGCATTACTTCTGGAGCCTAGCCGGCGTGCTCGTACTGGTCGCCATCGGCACGTTTGTCATGAGTAAATTCTGGGCCTTCCGGGCACGCCACAGCACATGAGCCACTCACCTTCTACCTCTCGCGCCATCTTGCTGTGCGCGGATGATTACGCCCTGCACCCGCTGGTTGATGACGCCGTGCAGCAACTGGCCCGCGCGGGCCGTCTGTCTGCCACCAGTTGCATGACCACATCACCGCACTGGCAGCAAGCCGCCCCGGCCTTGAAGCCACTGCGCCCCATGCTCTCTGTCGGCCTGCACTTCAACCTGACCGAAGGTCATGGCGGCCAGCACGCAGCACAGGCGCTGGGCCAGGTCATCCGCCAGACCTATTGCCATCAAATGTCGCCAGAGCAAATGCGTGCAGCATGGCGCGAACAGCTGGATGCCTTTGAGCAAGCCATGGGCACGCCGCCAGACTTTATCGACGGCCACCAGCATGTGCACCAGTTGCCGGGCCTGCGCAACGCCATGCTTGAAGAAATGCAGTCCCGTTACGCCGCGCATGAGATGCCATGGGTGCGCTCCACCGCACCCGCCGCCGGGCTGTGGCGCAGCCCCAAAGCCGCCATCATTGCGCTGCTGGGCGGCTGGGCCGCAACCCGGCGGCTGCGCAAGGCGGGCGTTCCCATCAACAAGGGTTTTGGCGGTGTTTATGGCTTTGACGCCCCCGATGCCTGCACCTATGGCGCGCAGATGGCCCGCTGGCTACCGCACATGGCCGAAGGCGGTCTGCTGATGTGCCACCCGGCCAGCGGAATCGTCGAAGGCGATGCCATTGGCCGGCAGCGCCCTGTGGAGTTTGATTACCTGATGTCTGACGCCTTTGGCGTGCTGCTGCAACGCAATGACTGCCGTATTCATCAAGGCCCGGTAAAAGCGCTTTAAAGGCTTTTCAAGCCTGCTGGCGCATCTTTGCCACCACTCTCTCAAACACCCGCCAGAAGGTCGCATCCTGCGTGGTCGCAAAATTGATGCGCATGCAGGTGCTGGAGCCACGGCTGGCATGAAACATGGCACCCGGCGCAATCATGTAGCCCTCATCCAGCAGGTGCTGGGTCAGCACTTCCGTGTCCACACCGGTATCGACCCAGCCAAACATGCCAGCGGGTTCCGCCACAAAGCGGCAACCGGCTGCTTGGGCCAGCGCAACGCTGCGGGTGCGGGCCTTGGCCAGATGCTGGCGCAGCCGCTCGGCATGGCGACGCAGCTGGCCTTGCTCCATGCACAGGGCCAGTGCTTGCTCCATGGGGGTAGGCGTCGATAAGGTGGAGAGCAGCTTGGTATCCAGCAATCTCTCCACCAGATCAGGCGGCGCGGCCAGATAGCCCAGACGCCAGTTGGGCACCAGCACCTTGGCAAAGCCGCTGATATAGATGCTGCGCTGCAGTCGGTCCAGCACCGTCACGCGCGGAGCGTGGTCTGGGGCGATGTGGCAGTAGCTATCGTCTTCCACCACATAAAAACCATAGCGCTGGGCCATCTGCAGCACCTCGTGGGCACTGGCGGCGCTCAGGCTGTAGCCCGTGGGGTTGTGCAGCACACTGACGCTGACATAGAGCTTGGGTGCCATGGTTTCGCAATAGCGCTGCATCACCGCCATATCCGGCCCCTCCGGCCCGCGCGGAACGGGCAGCACACGCATGCCCATCGCCGCCAGCCGCGCATATTCCACGGCCCAGCCGGGCTCCTCCACCATCACCGGGTCGCCGGGTTGCAGCAAGGCGCGGCTGACGATGTCGAGCGCCTGCGTGGCACCCATGGTGGTGATGATCTGGCTGGGTGCAGCCGCAATGCCTATGCGCTGCATGCGCCGCGCCAAGGCTTCACGCAAGCTGCTGTCGCCCATGGGGTCGCCGTAGCGCACCAGCGATTCGCGCAGTGCCGGCCCGCTGGTGACCTTGCGCATGGCCGCCACCAGAAAGCCTGCATCCAGCCATTCAGCCGGCAGCACACCTGCGCCGGGCTGGGGTTTGCCGGCCACACTTTCCACAAACATGCCGCGTATCAGCATGGTGGCATTGATGCGCGAGCCTGGTGCCAGTCCCTGCGGCATCTCTTGCACTCTATCAATTTTGATAGCTGCTTGCGCTTGACCATCAAGCGCTGGAAGCGGATTTTGTACAAAGTCGCGCACAAAAAATCCGCGCTGCGGTCTGGCCTCTACCAGCCCTTGCGCCTGCAGCAAGTCGTAGGCCGCAACCACGGTATAGGGACTCACACCCTGCTGGCGTGCACATTCGCGCACCGATGGCAGACGTGCGCCCGCAGGCAGCAACCGCGCGCGTATGCGATCGGCTAGGCGCTCGGCCAGTTGCTGGGTCAGGGTCAGCGCTGCTTGGCGCGACAAGGAAATGGACATGGCTTTAAGGCGGCAAACTGTATTGATGCGAACACCAATACAGAAGCAATAATTGTGGGACTGTCTGTATTGGAACTGTAATGGTCTCAGGCGTATATTGATTTCATCAATTTTGCTTGGCCACCCTCTATACAGGGCTATGGCCACCCTGTCGCAATGCCCGCCCAGCCCTCACAGGCAAGCGTCGCGCGACACAAAAAACCACCTGCTGGTGCTCAGCGGCCGCGCTACCCGCGCCCCCGCTCGGCGCAAAAAGCCCCAAGCTCCCGCCAGCACATGCCCTACCACGGCGTGAAATCACACACTGGCCAGCCCCGCAGGGGTTGGCACCGTAGAGATCGAGACCTGTTTATGACGACCACATGGACACTGGCAGAACGCACTGCCAAGATGAATTCCTCCGCTATCCGTGAAATCCTGAAGCTGACCGACCGCCCCGGCATCATCAGCATGGCTGGCGGCCTGCCTTCCCCCAAAGCCTTCCCTCTGGATGCTTTCACCCAAGCCTGCCAGACGGTGATGCAGCGTGACGGCGCTGCCGCCCTGCAGTACTCCACCACCGAAGGCTTTGCACCGCTGCGTCAGGCCATTGCCGACTTCCTGCCCTGGAATGTGGACCCCGAGCAAGTGCTGATCACCACCGGCAGCCAGCAGGCGCTGGACCTGATCGGCAAGATCTTTTTCGACAAGGGCAGCCGCCTGCTGGTAGAAAAGCCCACGTACCTGGGCGCTCTGCAAGCCTTCACCCCCATGGAGCCTGTGGCCGTGGGCGTGGACAGCGATGACGAAGGCATGCTGATTGCCGATTTCGAAAAGCAAGTGGGCAGCGGCGCGGACAAGGCCCGTCTGGCCTATGTGCTGCCCAACTTCCAGAACCCTACCGGCCGCACCATGAGCGACGCGCGCCGTCAGGCACTGGTGGAAAAGGCCAAGGAGCTGAATATTCCCCTGGTCGAGGACAACCCCTACGGCGACCTCTGGTACGAAGAAGAACCCCCTTTGCCCCTGGCTGCACGCAACCCCGAGGGCGTGATCTACATGGGTTCGTTCTCCAAGGTGCTGGCCCCCGGCCTGCGCATCGGTTTCATCGTCGCGCCCAAGTCCGTGTACGGCAAGCTGACTCAAGCCAAGCAAGCCGCTGACCTGCACACCCCCAGCTTCAATCAGCGTGTGGTGGCCGAAGTCATCAAGGACGGCTTCCTCGACCGCCATGTGCCCACCATCCGCGCCATGTACAAGGTTCAGCGCGATGTGATGCTGATGGCGCTGGAGCGCGAGTTGGCCGGTCTGGACGTGCAGTGGACTCGTCCCGTGGGCGGCATGTTCCTGTGGCTGACCCTGCCAAAGAGCATAGACGCACAGGCACTGCTGGCCAAGGCCGTGGAACGCCACATGGCCTTTGTGCCAGGAGCTCCCTTCTACGCAGATGATGCACAGACCAATACGCTGCGCCTGTCCTATGTGACCGTGTCGCCCGAGCAGATCAACCAAGGCATTGCAGCCTTGGCTGAAGCGATCAAGGCTTATGCATAACACCCCCTGAGGCGCTACGCGCCTTCCCCTCTCTCTTTTTGGGAGGGGGACGACAGCTTCGCTTGCTGTCTCTGATACCCCGTGGCATGCGCAATGCCTCATCAACCGGCCCTGCGCCGGTTTTTCTTTTTGCTGACAATCCCTGTCCATGTCTGCCCCAGCCCTTATTGCACCTTCTTCGCGTCCCTATATGACTGTGGACGTATTCACGCAAACCGCGCTGCTCGGCAATCCCGTGGCCGTGGTGCTGAATGCGGACGGACTGTGCGATGCACAAATGCAGGCTTTTGCGTGCTGGACCAATCTGTCCGAAACCACATTTGTGATGCAGCCCAGCGTCGAAGGCCAAGCTGCTGGCGCGGACTATCTGCTGCGCATCTTCACGCCGGCGGGCGAGCTGGCGTTTGCCGGCCACCCCACGCTGGGCAGCTGCCACGCCTGGCTGGCCCAGGGCGGCCAGCCGCGCAACCCTGAACAAGTGCTGCAGGAATGCAAAAAAGGGCTGATACCCATTACTGCAAGCGCGCAAGGCGCTCTGTTTTTTGAAGCGCCTTCGCTGGACGCGCAAGAAGTCTCAGAGGCCGAGTTGGCACCCGTGCTGCAGGCACTAGGCCTGGCGCGCGAACAGCTGCTGATGGCACGCCGCCTCTATAACGGCTCGCCCTGGCTGGGCTTGCTGCTCGATCACCCGGATACCGTGCTGGGTGTGGAGCCAGACTTTGCGGCACTCAAAAAGCTGAATGCCAAGGCCGGTCTGGCCGCGATCTATGAAGCCGAAGAAGATGCCCCTCTGATCGGCCGCTCCAGCCGCGAAGCGCGGGCTTTTGCCAAGCAAGCCAAAGAAGCAGCGCAAGGCAAGCCTTCAGCCATATCGCCCAGCCTGGAAGTGCGCGCCCTGATTGGCGAAACCACCAGCGAAGACCCGGTGACCGGCAGCCTGAACGCTGCGCTGGCCCAGTGGCTGACGGGTGAGGGCCTGCTGCAAACGCCCTATATCGCCGCCCAGGGCGTGTGCGTAGGTCGTGACGGCCAAGTCCATGTGCAGACCGGCAGCAATGGCAAGCTCTGGGTGGGCGGTCACACGGTCACCGTCGTCAGCGGCGCGGTATTACTCTGAGACCAGCGCCCCTCAAAGAAAAAGCCAGGCACCCTCTCGGATGTCTGGCTTTTTTGGAGTCGCGGACTAATTAAGCGTCCAAACGCACCAGCCAGCCATGGCGGTCATCGGCGCGGCCGTATTGGATGTCGGTCAGTTCCTTGCGCAGCGCCAGGGTGACTTCGCCAGCAGGCGCATTGAGGTCACCCACGGAGAAATCTTTGCCCTTGAGCTGGCCGATGGGGGTGATAACGGCGGCCGTGCCGCAGGCAAACACTTCGGTGATGTCGCCGCTGCCCACGCCTTGCTTCCATTCATCGGCCGAGACCTTGCGCTCTTCCACGATCATGCCGCGGTCGCGCGCCAGTTGCAGGATGGAGTCGCGTGTGATGCCTTCCAGAATGCTGCCCGACAGCGCAGGGGTCACCAGCTTGTTCTCTTTGCCGTAGACCAGGAACACGTTCATGCCACCCAGCTCTTCCAGATACTTGCCTTCGGCAGGGTCGAGGAACAGCACCTGCGAGCAGCCGTTTTCATAGGCTTGCTCCTGGGGCAGCAAGGACGCTGCATAGTTACCGCCGCACTTGGCCGCGCCCGTTCCGCCCTTGGCCGCGCGGGCAAAGTCGGTCGACAGCCAGATCGCCACAGGGGCCACGCCCTTGGCAAAGTAAGGGCCTGCAGGGCTGGCAATGACGTAGTAGCTGGCCTTGTGCGCACTGCGTACGCCCAGAAAAACTTCGTCGCCAATGATGAAGGGGCGCAGGTACAGGCTGGCTTCTTCACCGCCGGGCACCCAGTCCTTATCCACCGCAATGATTTGCTTGAGCGATTCGACAAAGATATCTACAGGCAGCTCAGGCAGCGCCAGACGCTTGGCCGAACGCTGCATGCGCTGTGCATTGGCCGTGGGGCGGAAGGTCCAGATGGAGCCGTCGGCGTGGCGGTAGGCCTTGATGCCTTCAAAAATTTCCTGGCCGTAGTGCAGCACGGCAGCTGCGGGGTCCAGCGAGATGGGGCCATAGGGCATCACTTCGGCGTCATGCCAGCCGGCTTCCTTTTCCCAGCGCACCGCAACCATGTGGTCGGTAAAGTGCAGGCCAAAACCCGGCTTCTCAAGAATCTTGTCGCGCGCTTCGGCGCTGCGTGGGTGGCTCGAAGCAGTCAGCTTGAACTTGGTGGCAGAGGTGGACACGGGACGATTCCTTCCAGAAGGCATGAGAGCAATGCACCGGCACCGGCAGGGCGCCATGGCAGTTTGTAAGGGCGCCGCACAGCGAAGCCGCGCAGCAAGGCCGACAGCGTAGCATGGCATTTTTTGGTTCTTTACAGAATCGCGTGGATACCGTCACAAGTGTGGCGAACTTCCCCCAGTGACGCCCCATGAACACCTGCGCAGCAGAAGTACCGGCTAACTTCGCGCCACTGGCGTCATCACGCAGATCTGGTCGGCCATGGTTTCGGCCTCTTGCGCGTTGTGTGTGACCAGAATGGCGGTCTGGCCTGCGGCACGCAGAATGTCGCGCACCTCCAGCGTCAGGCGCTCGCGTGTGGCGGCATCCAGATTGGAAAACGGCTCATCCAGCAGCAGCAAGGCGGGGGAGGGAGCCAGCGCCCGCGCTAGCGCAATGCGCTGCTGCTGGCCGCCAGACAGTTCATGAGGGAACTTGGCCCCGGCATCGCCCAGACCCACCACCGCCAGCAGCTCATTCACACGCTTTTCGCGCTCGGCCTTGCTGCTGCGGCGCAGGCCAAAACCCACGTTCTGCACGGCGCTCAGGTGAGGGAACAGGCCGTACTCCTGAAACATCATGCCCACATGGCGCTGCTCGGGCGGCAGATGGGTCCTGGGGCCGGAGAGCAGCCGCTCGCCCAGATGAATGCTGCCCGCACGCACGGGTTCAAACCCCGCAATGGCGCGCAGTACCGATGTCTTGCCGCAGCCCGAGGGGCCAAGCAGGCTGGCGATATGACCAGCCGGCACCTGCAGGTCAAAACCCTGCAGCACGGTGTGCAGACCCTTGGGTGCTTCATAGCCCAGATGCAGCTGTGCAATATGTAGTGAGGCGGTCATGCTGTTACTTCAATTTCAATAGCTGCTTGCGCAATTGACATAAGCGCTTGAGGCCAGTTTCATGCAGATTCATCGCTGCCCATTCGACAGTTGCGAGCGCGCCAGCAGCATGACGGGGATCAGCCCCGCCACCACGATACACAGCGCAGCAATTGCGCCTTCCTCATAGGTGCCGCGTGCGGCCTCGGCATAGAGCCAGGTGGCCAGGGTGTCAAAGTCCGCCGGGCGCAGCAGCAGTGTGGCGGGCAGCTCTTTCATGGCATCGACAAACACCAGCATGGCACTGGTGGCCATGGCTGGGCGCAGCAGCGGCAGGTGCACACGGCGCAGTGTGGCCAGCCGCCCTTCACCCAGCAGCCGCGAGGCCTGCTCCAGCGTGGGCGGTATGCGGGCCAGGCCAGCCTCAATGCCGCCCACGGGCATGACCAGAAAACGAATCACGCAGGCCACCACCAGCACCACGCCCAGCCCCATCAGCGGCAGGCCTTCAGCGCCAAACAGGCTGGCAAGCCCTGCATCCAGCGCCAGCGCGGGCGTCAGCAGGCCAATGGCCAGCACGGTGCCCGGCACGGCATAGCCCAGAGCCGCTACCTGCGCTGGCCAGCGCGATGGCGCACGGGTGCTGATACCGGTGCGTGTGGACCATGCCACCACCAGGCCAGCAGTCACGGCGATCACGGTCACGCCCGCCGCCAGCCCCAGCGTATTGAGTAGGCTTGACACCAGTCCATCAGAAATACCGCTGCCCTGCGCAAAGCGCTTGCCACTTTCCCAAGCCAGATAGGAGGCTGGGGCCACAAAGCCAATCAGCACGGGCACGCTGCAGGCCAGCGTGGCCAGCCATGCGCTGTAGCCAGGCAGGCGATGCGATTCAATGCCGCGCATGCGCTGGGCAGAGCCAAAGCGCTGGCGGCTGCGGCCTTTGCGCTCCAGCCAGACCAGCGCCACCACGGCCAGCAGCATGGAGCAGGCAATCTGCGCCGCGCCGGCCAGGTCTGAGCGCGTAATCCAGGTCGTATAGACCGAGACGGTGAGCGTGTGCACGCCCAGAAATTCCGATGCGCCAATGTCGTTGAGCGTCTCCAGCAGCGCCAGACTCAGGCCCACGGCCAGCGCAGGCCGCGCCATGGGCAGGGCCACGCGCCAGAAAGCGCCCCAGCGGGTTTCACCCAGCGAACGCGCGGCTTCCATCAAATGCGCGGGCTGGGTCATGAACATGGCCCGCGCCGTCATATACACATAGGGGTAGAGCGTGAAACCCAGCACAAAGATCGCGCCGCCCATGGAGCGCAGATCAGGCAGACGCCATTGACGCGGGCTGTCATACCCCAGCACCCAGCGCAGTGCACCCTGCACCGGACCGATGGGGTGCAGCAAATCCAAATAAGAAAACGCAACGATATACGCAGGCATGGCCAGCGGTAGCAGCAGCGCCCAGTGCAGCCAGCGCCGCCCCGGAAAGTCATAGGCCGTCACCAGCCAGGCGCAGCCAGTACCCACCAGCAGCACCAGCAGGCCCACTCCGGTCAGCAGCAAGGCCGTGTTGATAGCGGCATCGGGCAGCACATAGCGCAGCAGGTTCTGCCAGTGCGCAAAATCAGCCCCCAGCGCCAGCCACGCCAGCGAAGCAATGGGCGCAAACACCCCCAGCGCAATCAACCAGCTTGCGCCCTGCCACACCGGCCCGACGGGCCTCAGCCCTGAACGAAGAAAAGAAAACATCAATTACGAAGGAACTGCCGCACCCAAAAAGCCAAAAGGCTGTGCCCCATGAAAAGGACACAGCACTTGATGAAGCACACCCAAAGTGAAGGGACAGCCAGCAAGGGCCGCCCCGCAGCGAGGCTGTCGTCCCCTCCCCTAGCGCGCAGCGCGTAGAGAGAGGGGAAGCGGCTCCGCCGCTCAGGGGTGATTACTTATCAAACCCGACCTTGTCGACCAGCAAGCTAGCCGCCTTGCGGTGCTTGGCAATTTCAGCCAATGGCAGCGGGTCGATCTTGATCTCGCCAATGCTCTGGGCCACAACGGGGTCCAGCGCCACACCCTTGCGCACGGGGTGCTCGTAGTTAGCCTGTGCGTACATGTTCTGGGCCGGCTCGGACACCAGGAACTCCAGCAGCTTCACCGCATTGGCGCGATTAGGTGCGTGCTTGGCTACCGATGCACCGCTGATATTGACATGCGTGCCGCTCTTGGGGTCGTTGAAAGTAGGCTTGATGACCTTGATGGAATCGCCCCACTTGCGTGCGTCCGAACCTTCCTTCGCTGCCTTCATATGGCCAACGTAGTAGGTGTTGCCCAGACCCACATCACAGATGCCGCCCAGAATGTCGCGGGCAATGTCGCGATCGCCACCAGTGGCCTTGCGGGCCAGATTGGCCTTGACGCCCTTGAGCCACTGCTCGGTCTTGGCCTCGCCGTCATGGGCAATCATGGCCGCCGTCAGCGCCGTGCTGTAGGGGTGCTGACCGGCGCGCGAACAGACCTTGCCCTTGAACTGAGGCTTGGCCAGATCTTCATAGCGGAAGCTGCCGATTTTCATGTCCTTGTCGGCATACAGCACGCGGGCACGCATGGACAGCGCAAACCACTGGTTGCCCGCATCGCGCAACTGGGCGGGAATGGCCGACTCCAGCGCAGCCGACTTGACGGGCTGAGTCACGCCGCCGTCAACCAGATCCAGCAGATTGCCAATGTCCACCGTCATCAGCACATCGGCGGGCGAACGCTCGCCCTCGGCCTTGACGCGCTCCAGCAAGCCGTCTTTGATGAAAACGGTCTTCACGCCCACCTTGGTCTGGGCGGTGAAGGCAGACAGCAGCGGCTGAATCAGCGCGGGCTCGCGGGTGGTGTAGAGCGTGATGTCCTCAGCGTGAGCGGACAGCGCAGGGGCGCACAGGCTGGCAACGGCGGCCAGTGCAAACAGGGGACGTCGAAACATGGAAGGCTCCAGAGGGTGAAAGCAGCAGATACAAAAAAACACGCTCCGCTTCAGAACCCCAAGGACTCCTGCCAGCTAAGTGCAAGAGGGCCATGAACCAGTACCGAAAGCGGAGCGTGTTTTTATGCTTTTGAGAATCGCTCGCATCCATCTTAACCGAGCGGAGGCTTCACCCTTGGCACTCAACCCGGATGGCTGATGCGGTCATGCGCACCAGTCCATGTACGCACTGTCGCCCAAGCGCCAGCAGGTCGCAGGCATGACAGCACTACCAGCGGCCAAGGCCCAACATCCGCCCCATGGGAACCCTCTACCTTGTGCGCCACGGCCAGGCCTCGTTTGGCGCGGATGATTACGACCAGCTCAGCGAGCGAGGCCAGGCGCAAGCGCTGCGCCTTGGCGAATACTGGCGTGAACGAGGTCTGACGTTTGACACCGTCTATGCCGGTACGCTCAAACGCCACCAGCAGACGCTGGCCGGCATTGTGCAAGGGCTGGGCGGTGCCATCCCGGCGACTCAGAGCAGACCCGGCCTCAATGAATACGACAGCGAAGCCCTGCTGCGCGCCATTCACCCCGCGCCGCTGCCAAAGCCCGATACGCCCGAGCTGTACCGCCATCACTTTCGCCTGCTGTGCGACGCACTGGCTCAGTGGATGGGCGGCACCATCAGCCCCGAAAGCATGCCGGACTGGAACGGCTTTTCAGACGGCGTACATCAGGTGCTGGAAGAGATACGCCACGAGCACAGCGGCCAGAAAGTGCTACTGGTCAGCAGCGGCGGCCCCATCTCTACGGCGGTCGGTCAGGTGCTGGGCACATCGCCCGAGGTGACGATTGCCCTGAATATGCGGCTGCGCAATATTGCGGTGACGGAATTCACCATCAGCTCCAAGCGGTTGATGCTGCAAACCTTCAACACGCTCAATCATCTGGACTCCCCAGAGCATCGCAGCTGGATCACCAGCGCTTAACCTTCTAAGCCGCTCTGACTTCTCCCAAGGAGATGAAACCTTGCTGCCGGACGCCCCTGTTCTGCACCCCTTCCGTGCAGCAAGCTCACATTCCATTGCGGCATAGCTGACAGAACAGCTTGTGACTGCCTGATGGCAGGTTTCAGCGGCACACTGTGTCCATTCAGTTTCAGACAGAAGGACAAGCATGAAACGCCGCAGTTTTACCCAATCCCTGATCAGCGCCGCAGCGGGGGCTGCCTTGCTGACCGGGTTTACCGCCAGCGCACAGGCTGAAGGCCTCTCCAACCGCCCCATTCGCATCGTCGTGCCCTTTGGCGCAGGCGGTGTGGCCGATGTAACAGCTCGCGTGGTCGCGCAGCAGCTCTCTACCCAGCTGGGCCAGCCCGTGGTGATTGACAACAAGCCCAGCGCGGGCGGCATTGTGGCGGCGGATACCGTGGCCAAGTCAGCGCCAGACGGTCACACCCTGTTCCTCATGTCCAACGGCAGCGCCGTCACGGTCAATCTGTTCAACAGCCTGCCGTTCGACATGGTCAAGGACTTTACGCCCGTGTCCACACTGGGCTACTTTGACATTGGCGTGATTACCGATGCCAAGTCGCCCTTCAAAAACCTGGGCGAGCTGGTGAGCTACGCCAAGGCCAACCCCGGCAAGCTGAACCTGGGCAGCATCAATGTGGGCAGCACCCAGAATCTGGCGGCCGAACTGTTCAAAACCACGGCCGGTATCGACGCGCAGATCGTGCCCTTCAACGGCACACCTGCGGTGGTGACCGCCCTGCGCGGCAAGCAGGTGGATGCGGCCGTGGAAATCCTGACGCCCATCATGGGCCAGATCAATTCCAAGGCCGTGAACCTGCTGGCGGTGACGGGCGAGAAGCGCTCGCCCCTGCTGCCCGCTGTGCCTACGGCGCAAGAATCTGGCGTCAAAGGTTTTGTGGCTTCCTCATGGAATGCGCTGGCAGCGCCCTCCAAGACTCCGGCCGCAGTGATTGCGCGCCTGAACAAAGAAATCACCGCGGCGGTGAACAGCCCCGAAGTGACCAAGAAGCTGCGCGAGCTGAATGTGCAGGCCCAAGCCAGCACACCCGAGCAGACCGCCAAACTGCTGCAATCCGAAATCAAACGCTGGGGCGATGTCATCACGACCGCTCGTATCCCTAAGCAATAACTATGCTTTCAGGAGCAGTTAGCGCCTGAATACATAGGACTTCAATACAAAACAGCCTGCAAATGCAGGCTGTTTGTACGTGAACCACTCCTGAATTCAAAGCGGCTGGGGTTTGTTTTCAACCGTGCTCAAGGGCAGATCGTGAATCTCGCCCAACAACTTCACCAAACCCTGGGCCGATGACTGCACCATGGCCGCGCCGCGCTCTACCGTGGCGGCGATAGCGTTGCCTGCGGCACCGGCGGGGTTGTAATCCTCCATCGCCCAGCCCAGCTTGGCGCTGCGGCCATTGCCTATAAAGTGATATTTGCCAGCCCGCACTTCAGAGGTGGATGCAAAGTTCTGCGCCCTCTCCATGTGTACGGTCTCGGGCGCGAGGTGTAGCATCATCGATGTTTCCACCTCGCCGCCATGAACGCCAAAACGGTGCTCATGCGCGCAGAACTGCTGGTTGGCCGCATCGTCCACCAGCCCGAACCAGCTGGCGCTGTAGACCAGCAGGCCATGCTTGATGCGCAGCTCGCGTGCCACCACGTCCATCACGCTGACCTGCCCGCCATGGCCGTTAAGCAGCAAAAGCTTTCTGACCCCGGCGCGGGCCACGCAAGCGCCCAGCTCCGTCCACAGCGCGATCAGCGTGGCGGGCTGCAGCGTCAAAGTGCCGGCGTAATTGGTGTGTTCGACGGAAAAACCGATGTTCTGCGGCGGTAAAAACAGCACGGGCAAGTCTGCAGGCAACAGCGGCAGTGCATGGGCAATCACGCCATCAATCAGACTGGCATCCACCGACAGCGGCAGGTGCGGGCCATGCTGCTCCACCGCGCCCACGGGCAGCACGGCCACGGTGTCTGCTGCCAGCCCGCTGGTCTGTGCCTGGGCAAAGTCGTAGGCAGATGCCTGCGCCCAGAAGCGTGAGGGCCAGCGTGCAGAAGAAGACGGAATATTGCTCATACCCCGCATCGTAGCTGCGCCAGCCGCTCACGGCGAGGTCAGCGCTCGGGCTGCAGTCCGGCAAGCACGGCGGGGCGACCTCCTTCACAATCATCCGATGCCTGAAGCCACAACCAGCGCGCAGCGCCAGAACACCTCCACAGACACATTCCGGGCAGCGGCCAGGCCGCAAACCCGTGATTTGACCCAGGGCCCCATCGCCAGCACCTTGCTGACCTTTGCCCTGCCCATACTCGCGGGCAATGTGCTGCAGTCGCTCAATGGCTCGGTCAATGCCATCTGGGTCGGCGGCCATCTGGGCGAAGCCGCCCTGACGGCCACCGCCAATGCCAACAATGTAATGTTCGCGCTGATCGGTGCGGTGTTCGGCATCAGCATGGCGACCAACATCCTGATTGCCCAGAGCATGGGGGCCCACAACATCGGCCAGGCGAAGCGCGTGCTGGGCACCAGCGCTACGTTTTTCGGGGTGGTTTCACTGCTGATCGCCTTGCTGGGCTGGCCGCTGTCGCGCCATCTCATGCAGTGGATGAGCACGCCCGAAGCCGCCCTGCCGCTGGCCGAGGCCTATCTGCAGGTCATCTTTCTGGCGATTCCCCTGCTGTTCATGTTCAGCTTTGTGACGGCCGCCTTGCGCGGCGCGGGGGACACCAAGACGCCGTTCTGGTTTCTGCTCATCGTCGTGGTGCTGGACATGGCGCTCAACCCCCTGCTGATCTTTGGCTGGGGGCCCGTACCGCGCATGGGCATTCAGGGCTCGGCGATGGCCACGCTGATTGCCAACGGGGTGAGCTTTTTTTCCCTGCTGGGCTGGCTGCGCTTTCGCCGTCACCCGCTGTGGATAGGCCGCAGGCAGCTGGGCCTGTTCAAGCCCGATCTGACGATCGTGCGCACCTTGGTCGTCAAGGGCCTGCCCATGGGTGTGCAGATCGTGATGATCTCGCTGGCCATGATCGCCATGATTTCCATGGTCAACGAGCATGGCGTGCAGACGGCCTCGGCCTACAGCGCCGCTCTGCAGCTGTGGACCTATGTGCAAATGCCGGCCATGGCCATTGGCGCCGCCTGCTCATCCATGGCCGCGCAGAACGTGGGTGCGGGCCTGTGGAAGCGCGTGGATGCCACGGCTCGCGCAGGCATGCTGACCAACATTCTGCTGACGGGCGGGCTCATCGCCCTCATCGTATTTCTGGATCGCTATGTGCTGGGCTGGTTTCTGCCCACCGGCAGCCCATCGCTGGAGGTGGCGCGCCACCTCAACCACATCGCTATTGGCTCCTTCCTGTTCTTTGGCGTGACCTTTGTGCTGTCTGGCGTGGTGCGTGCCACGGGTGCGGTACTGGCCCCCATGCTCATTCTGGGCATCGCCATGTGGGGCATTCGCGTGCCAGCGGCCCGGTTTCTGCAGCCCGTGCTGGGTGTGGACGCCCTGTGGTGGAGCTTCCCCATCAGCTCAGCCGCTTCGGTCATCATGATTCTGGCCTACTACCGCTGGGGCAACTGGCGCAATGCCGAGATGCTGCCCCGCGCGGCAACGGTGACCACAACGCCCCCAGTAACTCAGCCAGATGAAAACCAAGCCGTGAACTGCGATGCGCTGCTGGCGCAGTCCCCCGCCAGCGACAGCGTGGCCATTCCTGCCGAGGTTGCTGGCCAGCCGCCCGGGCCGGTAGCCAATCAGGCGAAGTCTTAAAGCGGCTAACACTACCCAGAAAACCGCAAGTTTGCGTTTGAGACGAGGCGCGAAACCGCAGGCAGTACAGATGTACTGCAAGGCGAAGCAACGACGTATCAAGGGTTGTATGAGCCGCTCTTAATCTGCTCATACAGCCTTCACCTTGGCGGCGCATACTGCCTGACTGGAACCAAATAGCGCAACCCAGCTCCAAACACAGGTCATGCCGTCTCTTCCAATCCTCCGCCGCCTCAATCTCAGCCCCAGAATCAGCCCGTTTGCACTGTGGTTTTTTGCATTGATTTTGATAGCTTTCAGCGCTTTACCCATAAGCGCTAGAGCACAAATCAATCTGGGTTTATCCAGCAGCAAAACCAGCACCTCGGCCGCCGTGGTGCAAACGCCGCGCGTGCGCGCCGAAATGGTGGCGCAAGCGCCCGATGGCATTGCCGCAGGCCAGACCTTCTGGCTGGGCCTCAAGCTGGCGCATGAGCCCGACTGGCACACCTACTGGAAGAACGCCGGCGACTCCGGCTTGCCGACAGAGCTGCAATGGCAACTGCCCGCCGGCCTGAGCGCTGGAGCCATTGACTGGCCCACGCCCCACGCCCTGCGCGTAGGCCCGCTGGTCAATTACGGCTACGAAAACACCGTGCTGCTGCCCATTCCGGTCAAGGTTGCCAGCGACTTCAAGGTGCCTGAATCCGGCATGGTGGAGGTACGCCTGTCCGCCAGCTGGCTGATCTGCCGCGTGGAATGCATTCCCGAAAGCGGCGAGTTCGCGCTGCAGATTCCCGTGGGCGGCACCACGGCTAGCCATAGCGAAGACTTCTTCAAAGCGCAAGCCCAGCAACCTGTAGCGCTGAGCGATAAGGGCAAGGCCAGCATTCAAGCCGATGCCAATGCAGCCAACAAGAGCACGGTGCTGGACGACCGCATCAGCCTGCGCGTCACAGGCCTGCCAGCCGCCATTCAGGGCAAGACGCTGGAGTTCTATCCCGAAAACGCCGAAACCTTCAACCATGCCGCCGAGTCCGGCAAGGACTGGCAGCAGCACTGGGATGGCAATGTGTGGGTGGCAGAGGGCATGCCGCTGTCTGACATGCGTGGCGAAACGCCCAAGCAACTGGCCATCGTCATCGCGCTAGCCGACAAGGACCGCGCCGCAGCGATGAAAAAGGGTGAGCCCATCGCCTGGCGCAGCACCCTCGATGTAGAGGGGCAATGGACGCCTGCCGCGCTGGCCAGCGTCTCCCCCGCGCTGGCCGCAGCGCTTGAAGCCAACAAAAATGCGGCTGCTGCACCGGCCCCCACCAGCAGCGCCAGCAACACCGGTATCTGGGCCGCACTGCTGGGCGGCTTGATTGGCGGGCTGATTCTCAACCTCATGCCCTGCGTGTTTCCCGTGCTGGCCATCAAGGTGCTGGGCTTTGCGGGCCACGGCCAGAATCGCCGTGCTCAAAAAATAAGCGGCCTGGCCTACACCGCTGGTGTGGTGCTGTCATTTGTGGCGCTGGGCGCGCTGCTGCTGGGTCTGCGCGCTGCGGGACAGCAACTGGGTTGGGGCTTTCAGCTGCAGTCGCCCATCGTCGTGTCACTGCTGGCGACGCTATTCACCGTGCTGGGGCTGAATCTGGCGGGGCTTTTTGAGTTCGGCAACCTGCTGCCCAGCCATATCGCCAGTGCGCAGGCACGCAACCCGGTGCTGGACTCTTTCCTCTCTGGCGTGCTGGCCGTAGCCATTGCATCACCCTGCACGGCCCCGTTCATGGGCGCCTCTCTGGGTTTTGCGATTGACATGCCCACCGCACAGGCGCTGACAGTGTTTGCCGCCCTGGGCATTGGCATGGCTCTGCCTTACCTGCTGGCCAGTTTTGTGCCCGCCGTCGTCAGCTGGCTGCCCCGCCCCGGCGCATGGATGGAGACTTTCCGCCGCGCCATGGCCTTCCCCATGTTTGCAACCGTGGTCTGGCTGGTGTGGGTGCTGGGCCACCAGAGCGACATGGACGCGGCTGCAGCCCTGCTGGCCCTGTTGCTGGTGCTGGCCGCGCTGATCTGGGCACTGGGCCTGAGCGGAAAAAGCCGTCTGGCACTCAGCGCCATCGCCTTGCTGCTGGTGGCGGGTGTGGGCTATTACGCTGCCCCGCTGATCACCGCACCGCAGGCCGATCCGGCACAGGCGCAAAGCGGCGAAGGCGAGCTATGGCAGCCGTGGACGGCTGACAAGGTTCAGTCTCTGCAAGCAGCCAGCCAGCCAGTGTTTGTGGACTTCACCGCCGCATGGTGCGTGACCTGTCAGGTCAACAAGCGCACCACGCTCAGCCATGCGGATGTGCTAGCCGCTTTTGAGCAACACAAGGTGCAGCTGCTGCGCGCCGACTGGACACGGCAGGACCCGGCCATTACCCAGGCTCTGCATGCGCTGGGCCGCAGCGGCGTACCGGTCTATGTTCTGTATTCCCCGGGCAAGCCGCCCGTGGTGATGAGCGAGCTTCTGTCCAAGAGCGAGGTGCTGGACGCACTACAGAAAATCTAGCCAGCGGGCCTTCTCAGGCCTGCGCCAGCTCCTCGTGCAGGCAGAGATAATTGCCTTCCGTGTCCTTGAACCAGGCAGCCTTCTCGGACCCCAGCACACAGACATGGTTGACGGTCTTGAAATCCGGGAAGTCGTAGTCCTCGAACACCACACCCCGGCTTTTCAGCGCCTCAATGCTCGCCGCGATATCGGGCACTTGGAAGCTGATGGCTGTGTGCTCGGCCTTGGTGCCGCCCGGCTTAGGGAACAGGGCCAGGGCACTGCCGCCAACCTGGTAGACAAACTTCCCGTCGGGTCGCAGCGCCCCCGGCTCCAGCCCCAGACAATCTTCGTAAAAAGCGCGGGCGCGCACCATATCGATGACCGGCAGCATCGTCGTCACAGCGGAATGGCTCAGCATAAAAGCTCCTTTGCCCGGCGCTGCGGGATCATGGCCCTGAGTCGAGCAGGTCAAGCTTAGCCCCGGCTTTGCGCAGGCGCCAGATCCATCCCGGCGAATGAACTGGGTGCAATCAACTTTACGACTGTGCACATCAGCCGCATGCTGCAGGCAGCATCAGACCTATGGCACAAACAGGGTAAACGTTCTAGACTGGAGCTGCCCACAAGCCAGGCTCAACCGCAGTTTTCAGCCTCTGCTAGCCATGCATGCTTTGTCCACTGCGGCCCGCCTGAACCGCACAGGAGGTCAGCCATGCATCTCAGTCTGCTCCATTCGTCCCCTCATCAACGGCAATGCCTGCTGCGTGCGCTGGCGCTGGCGAGTCTGGCCATTGCGGGCATCGCCTTGCCGTTTGTCTGGGACTTTCTTGCCGCCATCAACAGCATGCCCAAGATGCACTGGCTGCAGCAGATGCTTGAACAAATGCCTGCAACCAGCTGGCTGATGATGTTTGTCTGGGGCGCAGCCATTCCTCTGGTCTTGCTGCACAGCCTGCAGCAGACGCCTAGCCACAAGCTGCGCACCGTGGTGCTGATGCTGGTGCTGATGTGGATTGCCATCACCTGGTACGTACACATGCCCGCCAGCAACCAGTGCACCACGCTTTACGACTCATGGGAATGGGCCTGCTCCGTTCTGCAATGGGGCTTCAGCATGAGCCTGCTGCTAGCGATTGCGGCCTATGCCTTCCTGATGCTGGGGCTGGTGATCAGCTCACTGGGCCAACTGTCAGAAGGCATGGAGGATGAAAAAAGCCCTGCGGCCTGAAATCATCAGGCCCTGAGAAAACAAGCCTGCGGTGATTGCCGCAGGCTTGTTTTGATTCAAAACTGCTCTCAGTTCTTGATACGGCCAAACAGGCGGCGATAGCGCGATGGCAAATCCTGCATGCGCATCATGATGGGCAGGTCTGCCGTGTTGAATTCGCAATCCCAGGCTGGAGCCCCCAGCACCTTGGCGCCAGCGCGCAGATAGCCCTGAATCAGTGCAGGCGGCTCAACCTTCAAAGCATCGACCGACACATCACTGATGTGCGCCAGCTCTTCAGGCAGGGCCACACGCGGGCGAACCTGTAGTCCAGCTTCGGCCAGATGGGTCTGACGCAGTTGCTGCCAGATACGTGCCGGGCCTTCACCATGGGCCAGACCCGGGTACTGCATGGGAATGCTGGCACAGCCCACCATGGCTTCGAGCTGGTTACGCTGCATGAACTCTGCCAGAGCGCCCCACAGCGCCAGAATCACACCGCCCTGGCGGTGCTCTGCATGTACGCAGCTGCGGCCCAGCTCCACCATCTGGTCACGCCAGGCGTTGATGGGGGTCAGGTCAAATTCCTGATCGCTGTACAGACCACCGGCACGACGGGCCTGCGCGGGCGTCAGCAGCCGGTATGTGCCAATCACCTTGTTCTGCACTTCATCGCAGATCATCAGGTGTTCACAGAAGTCATCATAAAAATCGATATCGTGGCCAGCCACAGGCGTCTGCAGCACAGCGCCCATTTCCTCGGCAAAGACATGGTAGCGCAGGCGCTGGGCCTGTCTCACCTCATCCAGATGTCTAGCCCAGCGCACCTGCAAGCGCACAGCGGGCGCTGCAGCATTCGCGGGGCTGGGGAGAGAAGCAAGCGGCGATCTCGATGCCGAAGCCTGGGATGTGGTAATCGCCTCAAGTATCTCGGGATGCCTCATGCCTGCTTACCTCTCAATGTTGGACGCAGTCGGCGGCCTGCCTGTGCCACACGGTATGTCTGCGTGCCCTCATTGTGAAAAACGCAGATGAAGCCTGCATGGCAGTTGCATGACGTTTGCGTGACTCCCCTTGAAAGCCGTGAAGCCTCAGACAGTACCAAAGTACGGGCAAGCGAAGCAGCGACATCTCAAAGCTTGTGTTCGCGGGCCTGAAAGCGCTGCATCACCCAGAGGTGTGGATTGCTGCTCGGGAATGTGGTGAATAGAAAAGCCAGAGTGGGCGACAATCAAGCCATGAGCTTCGCCCCCCTGACCAATGACACCTTCCTGCGCGCATGCCGTCGCCAGGCTACTGACTACACGCCCCTGTGGCTGATGCGCCAGGCGGGACGTTACCTGCCTGAGTACAAGGCCACCCGCGCCAAGGCGGGCAGCTTCATGGGCCTGGCCACCAATGTGGACTACGCCACTGAAGTGACGCTGCAGCCGCTGGAGCGCTTCCCGCTTGATGCCGCCATTCTGTTCAGCGACATCCTCACGGTGCCTGACGCCATGGGCCTGGGCCTGACGTTTGCCGAAGGCGAAGGTCCGCGCTTTGCCAAGGTCGTGCGCGACGAGGCCGCCGTGGCCGCGCTGGCCGTGCCCGATATGGACAAGCTGCGCTATGTATTCGATGCCGTCACCAGCATCCGCAAGGCGCTGAATGGCCGCGTGCCTCTGATCGGTTTCTCGGGCAGCCCATGGACTCTTGCCTGCTATATGACCGAAGGCAAAGGCAGCGACGACTACCGCACCGTCAAGTCCATGATGTACTCGCGCCCCGACCTGATGCACCGCATTCTGGAAATCAACGCCGACAGCGTGGCCCAGTACCTGAATGCCCAGATCGACGCAGGCGCTCAGGCCGTGATGATTTTTGACAGCTGGGGCGGCGTGCTGGCCGACGGTGCTTTCCAAGAGTTCAGCCTGACCTACACCAAGCGCGTGCTGGCCCAGCTCAAGCGAACCGGCGTGGACGGCACCGATGTGCCCCGCTTGGTCTTCACCAAGGGCGGCGGCATCTGGCTGGATGACATGAAGGATCTGGACTGCGAAGTACTGGGTCTGGACTGGACTGCCAACCTGGGCAAGGCCCGCGCAATCGTCGGCGGCCAGGTCGGCGGCCCCGGCAAAGCACTACAAGGCAATATCGACCCCAACGTGCTGTTTGCAGCCCCAGAGCAAGTCGCCGCACAGGCCCGCGCCGTGCTGGATAGCTTTGGCAAGCCCCACACAGACCGCAGCACTACTGGCCCCACCCACATCTTCAATCTGGGTCACGGCATCAGCCAGTTCACCCCGCCTGAGAATGTGGCCGCGCTGGTCGAGGCGGTGCACAGCCACTCGCGCCTGTTGCGCACACAGAGCTAAGCCCCACCAGCAACAAGTGCCCACGTGCATCGCGAAATGGCACTTGTTGCTCACTTTCTGAGTTTTGAGCCGCGTTTTTCCGGACTAACGACTCAGTCAGCTAAAAGGTTATTGCGCGACAATCACTTGCTTCTAACGCAACAAAATCAAAGCAAACCTTTGATTTAAAAGAATTAAATTTTAAGAACTGAGAAATGAAGCGCCAACAAGGTTTGGCGCTTTTTTATTTTTTCTTGTAGCTCTTGCTTGATAGATAAAAGTTATCCACACGCCTCGCGTAAAAAGCGGAACGGACCCTTGCAAGGGCTTGTATTAGTGCTACTTATTAAGGAGTTGCAGACTTTGCGCAGGAGTTTGCACACATTTAGGTTTAGGGAGCTTCTCGGTTGACAGCAGCGCCAAGCCTGATTTATGCACAGATGTGGCAAAGCAGACTTCTTGTCAGCGCTTGGCCCAGAAAAGATTTAAGCAACGCCAATAATCAACATAAGTATTTGTTTTATATATATTTTTTAATTCATCGAATTTGTTGCAGATTGACCAAATTCTGACTTACAAGTTCTGAACATCGCCTTCGGCCTCTTTTTCCTCACAAAGTTATCCACAGACCGCAAAGCCTTTGCAGGCCTCAAAATCTGCTATAGCTCTGAGAACATCGGCAAGACCGGTGAACTCCAACCCTTCTTCCAGCCCATGTCCCACATCGTTCACGTCGCCGTTCAGACTCCTGCCCACAGTGCCGTTGGCGATCTGCTCAGCTACCGCAGCGATAAGGAGCTGACACCCGGCACGCTGGTGCGTGTGCCGCTGGGCAAGCGGGAAATGCTGGGCGTCGTCTGGGATCGGCCCGCTAGCGCAGAGCCTATTCCCGAAGGCATTGAGCTGCGCGGTATTGCCGGGGTGCTGGAAGGCATTGAACCGCTGAGCCAGGAATGGCGACGGCTGGTGGCCTTTGCCGCCCACTACTACCAGCGCAGCGTGGGCGAGATTGCCGTGTCAGCCCTGCCGCCCCATTTGCGCGACATGACGCCCGAGCAGTTGGCGCGGCGGCTGGCTCCGCCCAAGGCCGCAAAAACCAAAGCCACAAACTCCAAAAGCCTCAGCAAAAAGGCACAGGCCGAAGCCATAGAAGAAACCGTCGAGGCCGTTGCCGAGGTAATCGTCATACCAACTACTATCCCTTTAGTAGCACTTAGCGCAGAGCAGGCTTTGGTTTTTGAGCAAATTGAGCAGCAATCTGGCCCATTTTTGCTCTACGGCAGCACCGGTAGCGGCAAGACCGAGGTCTATCTGCGCGCCGTGCAGGCCGTGCTGGATGCCAACCCCGAAGCGCAGGCGCTGGTGATGGTGCCCGAGATCAATCTCACGCCCCAGCTGGAGGAGCGCTTTGTCGCCCGCTTTACGCCGCAATACGGTAAAGATGCCGTGGTCAGCATGCACAGCGGCATGACTAACCCGCAGCGCTTGAAAAGCTGGCTGGCCGCCCACACCGCCCGCGCCCGCATTGTGCTGGGCACGCGTATGTCGATTTTTGCCAGCGTACCGCAGCTGGCGCTGATCGTCGTCGATGAGGAGCATGACGCCAGCTACAAGCAGCAAGAAGGCGCGCGTTACTCCGCCCGCGACTTGGCACTGTGGCGTGGTCGCGCGGTGGGCGCCAAGGTGATTCTGGGCAGCGCCACGCCATCGCTTGAGAGCTGGCATGCCAGCACGCCCGAGGTGGGCCGCTACCTGCGCCTCAATATGCCCAGCCGCATTGGTTCGGCCAGCCTGCCCAAGGTGCGCTTGGTAGACATGACCCAGCAGCCCAAGCGCGCGGTGTTCTCCCCACCGCTGCTGGACGCGATTACCGAGCGCGTAAAGCGCGGCGAGCAAAGCCTGATCCTGCTCAACCGCCGTGGCTTTGCGCCCGTGCTGTTTTGTGCCGACTGCAGCTGGAAGAGCGACTGCCCGCATTGCAGCGCGCACCAGGTCTTTCACAAAGGCGACCGCACCCTGCGCTGCCACCACTGCGGCTTTACGCAGCGCGTACCCTTTGCCTGCCCGACCTGCGGCAACCCCGACATCATGCCGCTGGGCAAGGGCACGGAGCAGTTGCAGGAAGAGCTGGAACGCCTGCTGCGCAATGTGCAGCGCCCCGACGGCAACCCCGCCCGTGTGGGCCGCATTGATGCCGACACGACCAAGGCCAAGGGCAGCCTGGAAGAGCAACTGGCCCAGGTGCATGCGGGCGATGTGGATGTACTGGTCGGCACGCAAATGGTGGCCAAGGGCCATGACTTTAGACGCATCACACTGGTCGCCGCCGTGCAGCCCGACAGCGCCCTGTACTCCAGCGACTACCGCGCGCCAGAGCGGCTGTTTTGCCTGCTCATGCAAGCCGCTGGCCGCGCCGGGCGCGATGCGCAATATGTGACAGAGCAGGACAGCCACCCTGAGATGTGGATTCAAAGCCACGACGCGCAAAACGCCGTCTACGCTGCGCTGCGCAAACACGACTACCCGGCCTTTGCCAAGCAGCAGCTCCAAGAGCGGCTGGATGCCGGCATGCCGCCCTACGCCTTTCAAGCCATAGTCCGCGCCGACGCCCGCACGCAGGAGGCTGCTCAGGCCTTTCTGCTGGCCGCCACGCAGGTGGCCCGCTATGCAAACCTTCCCTATCTGGACGAAGTTTTCATCTACCCCCCCATCCCCATGGCGGTGCAGCGTGTGGCCAATGTAGAGCGCGCCCAGATGTTGCTGGAAGCCACCAACCGCAGCGCCCTGCTGCGCTTTCTGAACGCATGGCAGCAATATCTGCACTGGCTGCGCGGACTGCCAGAGCACCGGCCGCTGGTGCGCTGGCTGGTGGATGTGGACCCGCTCAGCATTTGAGGCAGCTGATTTCAAGCCTTTTCAGCCTCTAGAGCTTGATAAACAAGCGCAGTGCGCTATGAAATTTAAAGTACCCAGTGACGCTTGGCCAAATCCATCGGGATTTGCGCGAATGGGCATTCCGGCATGGCTATTGCATGGTGTGAGGCTCGGCTCCACAAGAGACCGACCCATCACATCACGGAGCACTACTTCATGCAAAAGCAAGCCTTCCGCCAGACACTGCTGGCCGCCACCATTGCCGTTCTCGGCGTCCTGTCTGCACCCGGCGCAGCGCTGGCGCAGGATGCATCCCCTGCCGCTATGCAGGCGGCCAAGGCCCAGACAGCTAAGCCCAATGTGGTGGTACTGGCCACAGGCGGCACCATTGCAGGTGCAGGTGCCTCCACCGTCAACAGTGCCACCTATACCGCCGCCAAGGTACCTGTGGACAAGTTGCTTGCCGGCCTGCCAGAGCTGGCACAAGTCGCCAATGTGCGCGGCGAGCAGGTCTTCCAGATTGCCTCTGAAAGCTTTACCAACGACAACCTGCTGACCCTGGCCAAGCGCGTCTCGCAGCTTTCCAAGCAGGCCGATGTAGACGGCATCGTCATCACCCACGGCACAGACACGCTGGCCGAGACCGCCTACTTCTTGAGCCTGACCGTGCACACCGACAAGCCCATCGCCGTGGTCGGCAGCATGCGCCCCGGCACGGCCCTGTCAGCAGACGGTGCGCTGAATCTGCTCAACGCCGTCAGCGTGGCGGGCTCCAAGGATGCCAAAGGCAAGGGCGTCTTCGTCACCATGAATGACGAGATCAACACCGCCCGCGATGTGAACAAGGACATCAACATTCAGACCGGAGCCTTCAAGAGCCAGTGGGGCCCGCTAGGCATGGTGGTCGAAGGCAAGAACTACTGGTTCCGCGCGCCCGTCAAACGCCACACCAACAATTCCGAGTTCAATATCGACAACATCGACAAGCTGCCGCAGGTCGACATCGTCTACGCCTATGGCAGCGTGCAGCCCACAGCGGTGAATGCGCTGGTGGATGCGGGTGCCAAGGCCATTGTTCACGCAGGTACCGGCAATGGCTCGGTGGCTGACCGCATGGTCAAGCCCCTGCAGGATGCGCGCGCCAAGGGCACACTCATCGTTCGCTCATCACGCGTGCCTTATGGCTTTGTGCTGCGCAACGCCGAGCAGCCTGATGACAAGTACGACTGGGTCGTCGCCCACGACATGCGCCCCGAAAAGGCCCGCCTGCTGACCATGCTGGCGCTGACCAAGGGCGCGAGCACAGCAGAGTTGCAGCGCATGTTCTGGGAGTATTGAGCCCACCCCTGAGCCGCTGACGCGGCTTCCCCTCAAGGGGACGGCAGCCTTTGCCGCTAGGCGGCTCTTGCTGGCTGCCTCTTTGCTGGGCCATGCATGATTTCAGGCTAGAGGTCAAAACAGCGTCTTGCGCAGGTGGTACTTGCGCAAGACGCTATTGTTTTCATTAAGTCATCAAGGCCACGGCGGCGGAAAAGGTCAGAAATGCCAAACTGGTCGAGACCAAGATAATGCGTGCCACACGGCCACTGTGAGCACCATAGCGGTCGGTCAGCAGTGATACGTTGCTGGCGGATGGCAGTGCGGCCAGCAGCACCAGCACAACCAGTGTTTCTTGGCTCAGCGACAGGCCCATGGCCATGGCGCTCATACCCACAGCCCAGACTAGCAGGGGATGGATGATGAGTTTGGCCAGTGCAATCGGCACATAGTCGCGTGCGGCCACGTTTTCGTGGCTATTCATTTGAGAGCGAGCCAGCACCGCGCCGATGGTGAACAAGGCGACGGGAGAGGCGGCCCCGGCCAGCATGGCCACGGTTTTATCCACAGGGCCGGGCAGCACCCAGCCCATGGCCGATGCCAGACCGCCCAGCAAGATGGACCAGGGCATGGGGTTGGCAGCCATGCCCCTGAGCGAGTTACGCACTGCAGTCCAGACACCTTGCCCACCCGCCAGATCCAGCCGCGACAGCGCGATGCAGGCGGAGGTGGTAATGATCATGTCGATGGCCATGGTGACAATGATCGGCCCCGCACTTTGCGCGCCCAGCAGGGCTGCCAGCATGGGCACCCCCATGAAGCCGGTGTTGGGAAAGGCAGCGACCAGTGCGCCAAAGGCCGCATCGTTCCAGCCCATGCGCCTGCGGGTCAACAAGACCGTGGCGCCCACCATCACAGCGGCGCACAGTAGGTAGACCAGGGTGACGTTGATATCCAGCAGTTGATGAATGGGCGTCTGCGCGCCAAAGCGATACAGCATGCAGGGCAGCGCAAAGAACAGCACAAAGGCGTTCAGACCGGGAATCGCCGCCTGCGGCAGTACGCCGCGCCAGGTGGCAATGAAGCCGCAGGCCACCAGCGCAAAGAAGGGGAAGGTAATGAGTAGTACGGACAGCACGCACAAATTGTGACAGCGCTCAGGTTTCGCTCTTGCACCTGCGCCATGAAAAAAATTCAGCCGGTGCCATACCCAAAAACAAAGCCTGCGCAAGGCAGGCTTTTGTAAACGGCGGAGCAGAACACCTCAGATCTTGAGCCCTTTTTCCACTTCGGCCACCTTGCGACGAGCCAGAGCCAGGTTGGCACGAGACTTGTCCAGTACCAGGTAAAAGAACACACCGTCATTGGCAGACACGGGACGGATGATGTGGTATTGCTTTCCCAGCGTAATCAGGATGTCGTCGATCTGATCGTTCAGGTTCAGCATGCGCATGGTCTTGAGCTTGGCGCGCACCACTTCGGTGTTGCCAGCAGCGGCCAGTTCCATGTCCACCCCACCTCCCACGCTCCCCATCAGCATGCCACTGGTACTGTCGACCAGTGCACCACAAATGGAGCCGTCAGAAGTCATCAGAGCGTTCAGAGAATCTTGAATAGAGGGCATAAATCCACCTTATAAAAAAGCAAGACAAGGAACCCACGCAACCACTGCGCATACTTTCAAACACAGAACCCCGGTGCGCCTGTTTTCAGGGCAGGAACCCGGTTGAAACCTCACCAGCCGCCCAGAGTGCGCGGCCCAGCAAAGCGTTCTGATCGACAACCAGACAGAGAACGGCCGGAAATGACCCGTTCACCGCCTGGAAAACCACCGTGCCCGACTCCGTCTCAAACGTCAGGCGTCGGCAATCCTTGTGACTTATTTCATTGGCCACGGCCTTGGCCATGGCCATGAGCGAGCCTGCCATGGCAGACAGTCGCTCGGTAGGCAGCTCACTGCGAATGCGCAGCGCCGTAATTTCGAACCCGTCGGGGGTGCAGAGCAACGCAATGTGCACGCCAGGCACCGGGGCCACCACACGCGTCAGAATTTCTTGGCCGGCCTCAATGACATGGGCCGGGATCACAAAAGGAGTATGGTTCTTCATAGGGTCTGACTTTGCAGGGACAGCAGAGATGCCAGCACACCGAGGGCGTCCAGCATCTGCTGGCGGTCCCGAGGGTCGGCCTCGACAACGGGCACAACGTCATGGCCCTTGGCCATCAAGGCCGCACTGAAAGCTTCCAGCTGCGCACCATTGGCCGTGCGGCAGCTGAGGAGAATCATCAAAGGCGCAGAGTCCAGCTCCGCCGCGCCGGTCAACATCTCGGAGGCGTATTCCACAGCATCCGCATCATTGACATCAACCATCAGCAGTGCGCCCACCGATGCAGAAAGCACCCAGCGTCGCACAAAGTCAAAACGGTCCTGGCCAGGGCTGCCTACAAGTTGCAGACGTTCGCCAGATCCCAGGTCAATTTCGCCAAACTCGGCACCGACGGTGGTGAACTCTTTGGCGTGCGCCCCTTTGTCCAGATTACGAACATCGCTGCCCGCCATGAGCTGTCCGCAGAGACTGCGCAAAGCCGTGGTCTTGCCTATGCCCATCGGGCCTAAAAGACTCACCCGCATCAAGCCTTGACCAGGCTGGGGCATAAAAGGTGTCATGAACGTCCTCCGCGCGTAATCCAGCCCGTCAACTTGCTCACCCATTGGCGCGTGACCGACGTAGCTGGCTGCGTTTTTGTTGATATGGGCGCTGCAGAGGGCTCCTGAGAGCTACGCAGACTGCAGCGCAATACTGCCTGTACCTGGGGTAGAGACAACAGGGTAAACAATTGAGGCATTTCAATGCCCGAATGATCGCTGATCGACTTGGCATCAATCGGCCCGCGCGACAACAGTGCCAGCACCCGCATGTTCTGCGCCGTGTTCGCACTGCCGGGCAACGCGACCCACGAGCGCAGCTGAAAGCGGTGCATGCAGTCAAGGCCTTGCTGCTGGAGCTCTTCCAGAGCCCGCTGCAAGGTCAGCGTGACACTGGCTTTCTGGCGTGCTCTCCAGTCCATGAGAAAGACCGCCGCACGATCAAGCATGTCAATCAGATCGGACAGCGTGAAGTCCACATCCAGATGCGCGGCCCAGCCCTGCGAAGAGCGCCCCAGCGGCTGCGTAGAAGCTTCGCCGCCCACGTAAACCACACAGGGAGCCTTTGTCTCGTCTTTCGAAATCAGAGGCGCAAAGCCTTCAAGTACCAACACTTCAGCCGAATGCCTGGGCACCTGACGCCAACCAGACAGTGACTTGCGTGAAGCCACAGCAAACAGAGACTCAAAGCGCTGCTGTACAGCTGGCGTCCAGAGCTCTGCAGCCAAGCTCACTTCACCAATGGTTCTCGCCATGCAAAGTACCCTAACTGTTATAGAAAAAATAAATAGCCCATATCAAACCATAGCAAATTCACTTGATACTCGGCATATTCAGGCAAGCATTACACAATCTTTCACACTACAAAACTAACACCTTCTTACAACTAATTATTAAAGCTTCGCGTACCCACCAATGTAGGCAAAACGCTCACTGTGTCCCTCCTTTTTGTCAGTTGTGAGAAGCGCGATCAGAGCTGTTCGCAGTGAGGCGGTATGCTGCCAGTCCTTGTTTTTGATGATGGGTCACTCTGCGTCATGTCCGTTGGTCTCAATCTCGCTCAGCTTCAGGCCGTGCATTACACCGAAGGCCCCTGCCTTGTTCTGGCCGGCGCTGGCTCGGGCAAGACCCGTGTGATTACGCACAAGATTGGTCGCCTGATCGAGACCGGTCTGGCGCCCCGCCGCATTGCGGCCATTACCTTTACCAACAAGGCTGCCGCTGAAATGCGCGAACGCGCTGCCGGGCTCATTGGCCGGCAAGCCAAGGAAGTGCTGATCTGCACCTTCCACTCACTGGGCGTGCGCATGGTGCGCGAGGATGGTCACATCCTCGGCCTCAAGCCCAAGTTCAGCATTCTGGATACCGACGATGTGACCGGCATTCTGAAAGACTGCGCCGGTGGCACCACCGATGTGGCCACCGCGCGCCAGTGGCAGTGGACTATCAGCGGCTGGAAAAACAACGGCTGGGACAGCCGCAAGGCGCTGGCAATGGCCCAGGACGACAACGAGCGCAGCACGGCCCTCATCATGCAGCGCTATGAAGAGCGCCTGACCGCCTATCAGAGCGTGGACTTTGATGACCTGATCGGCATGCCTATGCGCCTGCTCAAAGGCCATCCGGAAGTACGCGAGAAATGGCAACGGCTGCTGGGCCATGTGCTGGTCGATGAATACCAAGACACCAACGCCACGCAATACGATTTGCTGAAGATGCTGGTGGGCGAGCGCGGCCACTTCACCGCTGTGGGTGACGATGACCAGTCCATCTACGGCTGGCGGGGTGCCACGCTGGACAATCTGAAGAAGCTGCCGGTCGATTTTCCGCAACTCAAGATCATCAAGCTGGAGCAGAACTATCGCTCCACCAGCGCCATTTTGCGGGCAGCCAACAATGTGATTGGCCCCAACCCAAAGCTGTTTCCCAAGACCTTGTTCTCGGAACTGGGTGAAGGCGAGCCTGTACGCATCGTCGACTGCGACACCGAAGAGCATGAAGCCGAGCGTGCCGTGGCCCGCATTCAGAGCCTGCGCGCCAGCATGAATCCACAGCCTGCATGGAAAGATTTCGCCATCCTCTACCGCGCCAATCACCAGGCCAAACCGTTTGAAAAGGCGCTGCGTAAGGCCAGCATTCCGTACAAGGTCTCAGGCGGCACCAGCTTCTTTGACCGGGCGGAAATCAAGGACCTGTGCGCCTGGTTCCGCCTCTGGATCAACAACGACGATGACCCGGCATTTCTGCGCTCCATCGGCACACCCAAACGCGGCATTGGCCACACTACTTTAGGCAAGCTGGGGGAATTCTCAGGCGCACACAAACTGAGCATGTTTGGCGCGCTTTTCAACGCCATGCTGGAGGACGCACTGCCCAAGAAGGCCTTCGAGAGCCTGCTGGAGTTTGGACGCTATATCAACGACCTGGAATATCGCGCTCGCCATACCTTGGGAGTCGATGCTTCTCGTGCCTTTTTGATGGACTGGCTCAAGGAAATTGGCTACGAACAGTATCTGTACGACAGCGAAGACAGTGAGTCCGTAGCCTCTGCACGCTGGAGTAATGTGCTGGAGTTCTGCGACTGGATGTCCCAGCGCGCAGGCGGCAAGATTGAAGATGCCGCAGGCACGACCACAGAGACCGAGGTCAAGAGCCTGCTGGAGGTCTCGCAGAATATCGCCCTGCTTTCCACAATCAGTGAACGGGAGAAAGAGCAGGACATGGTCGTGCTCTCCACCCTGCACGCCTCCAAGGGGCTGGAGTGGCCGCATGTCATGCAGGTCGGCGTGACTGAGGGCATGCTGCCCTTCAAGCTCGACGATGACAATGGCAAGCAGCTAAAGGTCAGCGATGAAACAGCGGCCCGCCTGCAGGAAGAGCGCCGCCTGATGTATGTGGGCATCACCCGCGCCCAGCGTACGCTGGCGGTAAGCTGGACCAAACGCCGCAAAAAAGGCCGCGAAATGGTGGCCTGCATGCCAAGCCGCTTCATCAAAGAGATGGGGCTGGACGCTGCCACCGCCAAGGAAGACCCGCGCGAAAAGCTGCGCAAACTGCGCGAAGAATTTGCCGCACGCAAAAACCCGGCCGCACCGGGTGCCGCCAACTAATACCGAACATGACTCTGAAAACTCTGCTTTTCATAGCTGCAAGCGCTTGTACAACGGGCGCTTGGGCGCAATTGGACTCAAGCATCACCAGTACTTGCCCGCAAGACTGGCAGATGTCCGACAAGCAACTGCAAGGCGAATGGCTAGGCTCAATCAAAGGCAGTGACGAAAGCATTCGTATCGTTCTGGGGCCGCACCCTGAGTGGCAGGGCAATGTCAAAGGCAGCGTCAGCCGCTCCGGCGGCAACCACCCCATGGTGGGCGATGTCAACCAAGGCTCTGTTACGCTGGAAGAAAGCGCAGATGGCTCACGCATCACCGGCACCTGGCTCGGAGAGGTCACTGAAGGCAGCTGCGGCACAGAAATTCACGGCAGTTACCTAGAGGGAGAAAATGTTCCACCTCATGCGTTCATCATGCGCAAGGCCAAGCCTTGAACGGCTCCCGATGCTGCCCTTGGCAACCCGCCTGAAAACCCTTTGACCCCATGAGCCAACGCCCCCTCGCACTGCACCCATTGACTCTGAGCATCAGCCTCGCGCTGATGAGCGGCCTGACTCCATCCGCAGCCCGCAGCGCTGAAACACCGGCCCCAGAAAGCTGGCAGCAATGCGCCGCCGCCACCAGCAATACCGATCGCCTGGCCTGCTTTGACGCCTGGGCACTCAAACAAAACCCGCAAAATCCACCACCGGCAACAACCTGGATCGCTCCCGTAGCCAGCGCACAAGACCCGGCTGCGCAAGCTCCCGCCAGCAATGCCGCACCCGTGATCGCCGTGACCGAGACCGGCCTAGCCATGACGCCCACCAACGGCGGCTGCCGCGACCCGCGCTACAGCGAAATGTCGCGCTACTTTGAACTGGAGCCCGGCTCTGACTGCGGCACCTTCAACTTCCGTGGCTACCGGCCCATGTCCGTCTCCGTGGCCGTCGGTGATGAGGTCAATCAACAGCCTTACTCGCCAAGCCGTGGCTTGGCCACCGAGCAGTCCTATCAGAAGCATGAAATGCGACTGCAGCTCTCGGCACGTACCAAGATTGCCTCCGGCTTGCTGACCGGCCCCACATCGACCGGCAAGGACTCGCTGTGGTTTGGCTATTCTCAGCAGTCTTACTGGCAGCTGTTCAACAGCGACATCTCGCGCCCCTTCCGCACCACGGACCATGAGCCCGAAGTCTTCTATGTCTACCCCACAGACGCCAAGCTTCCCTTTGGCTGGCGCTGGCGCTATTCCGGCATTGGGCTGGTGCACCAGTCCAACGGCCAGAGCAACCCGCTCTCACGCAGCTGGAACCGCTGGTACCTGATGACCGGAGCCGAGCTGGGCAACCGCTGGCAGGTCAACGCCAAGATCTGGAAGCGCATGAAAGAAAGCGCGCTGGAAGACGACAACCCCCACATTCAGGACTACATCGGCCGCGGCGAAATCAAGCTGGGCTGGAACGTAAACCAGCAAAACTACCTCAGCGTGACAGCACGCGGCTCACTAGGCCAAGGCAAGGGCTCGGGGCGCGTTGAATGGCTGCGCACGCTGGGAGAAGGCTGGAACGGCGGCAAGAGCAATCTGCGCCTGCATGTTCAGCTGTTCAGCGGCTATGGCGACAGCCTGATCGACTACAACAAAAAACGTACGGTCTTGAGCGTAGGCCTGAGCCTGCTGGACTTTTAAACGCAGCAGTCGGGCTTCAGGCCAGAAAACCTGAAGCCTTGACCTGGGTCATGAGCAGGTCCGTGAACCGGGCATAGCCAGCGGCATTGGCATGCACCTGATCAGCGCGCAGCGTGCTATCGCTGAGTACATGGCTCCATGCATCGGCCAGCAGAGGCACCTTCTTGTCTTCGGCCAGTGTTTTGTAGATGGCGTGATCCTTCATGCGGCCGGTTAGCGCGGCGCTCAGGCTCAGTTCAGGCACCGCCACCAGCAGAACGGGAATGGCTTTGCTTTTGCACAACTGCAGCATGCCGTTGATATCTGCCTGCACCGCTTGGGCACTCTTTCGCTGAAGCCAGTCATTGCCACCGGCACACAAGATCACCAGGGCTGGCTGATGCTCATCAAGCAAACCGGGCAACCGCTCTGCAATCTGGCTGCTGGTCTCACCCGAGATACCGGCATTCACCACCTTCCAGCCCGTGCGCTCAGCCAGCACGCTGGGGTAAGCCGTGTCGGCACTGGCGCCCACGCCCTGCGTCAAAGAATCGCCCAGCGCCAGCACGGTTGAACCAGCGGAAATGGCCGCTGCTTTAGGCAATTTTTTACCGCAGGCCGTCAGCAGCATAGCGCTGCCAGCCACTACGGCAGCGGCACGAAAGCCTTGAAGAACATGGCGTCGGTACGGGTCAAATATCGGCTTCATGGCATCTCTCAAAACAATGGAATGGCAGCGACTGGGTAAACCCCTTCCCCCCGAGAATAGCCCAGTCCCCGCACCCCAGAGCATGCATTTCTGCACAACAGAAAAACAGTAGCTCATCAGCCATAAAAAAGCCGCTGCAGCCAAGGCTCAGCGGCTATGCAAGATCAGACGGGGGATCAGTCCGGAACCACCGCCGTCACTTCAATTTCTACCTTTGCCCGGTCTTCAATCAGCGCGGCCACCTGCACCGCCGTCATGGCCACACTGAAGGAGCCAATCAGCTCGCGGTAGGCCTTGCCAATCTCGGCCTGCTGGGCCAGATATTCCTTCTTGTCGGTGATATACCAGGTCATGCGCACGATGTGCTCTGGCTTGGCCCCGCCTGCCGCCAGCACCTCCACAATGTTCTGCATGGCCTGCCGGGCCTGCCCCGCCAGATCATCGGTGTGGAACTGCCCGTGTGCATCCCAGCCAATCATGCCGGCCACATAAATCTGGCGACCACTTACGGCCACGCCATTCGCATATCCCTTGGGCCGGGGCCAGCCCGGTGGCAGCAGTACTTGCATGTTCAACTCCTGTTTTCTGATGGATTGGATGAACTCAACCAGCGCTCCATGGCCTGGCGTATATGAGAGGGGACAGTAATGGCCTGATGCGTCTGCAGACTGGTGAAGACCAGCACCTTCTGCGCTGCTACACGCAGCTGACCATCAGGCCCGGTGCAGTCCAGCGCCAGCGTCAATGAACGGTTGCCCAGCTTGCTGATGGTCAGGCCCATATTCACCCTCTCACCCATGCGGGTGACAGCGCGAAAATCGCACTCCAGATGAACGATGGGCAGGCCGACTCTGTCGACCTGCAGCATGTGCGCATAGCTCACGCCCAGCGCCTGATCGAACCAGTCTTCGAGCAGCCCGTTGAACAGCACCAGATACTGCGGAAAGAAGATGATGCCCGCCGGATCGCAGTGCGCAAATCGAATCGGCACCTGCACCGCAAAGCGCTTTGAACTCACCGCCACGTCATTCATAAAAACTAGCTCTTTCCATCAAAACAGCCTGCATGGCTTACCACTCATACGCATGCAGCTTTTAAAAACATAGCAATCAGGTTTCATGCAGGCGAAAGCGCTGCAGCTTGCCCGTGGCCGTGCGCGGCAGCTGGGCCACAAATTGCACCGCACGCGGATATTTGTAAGGGGCCACCGTGCTCTTCACAAAGTCCTGCAGCTCCATGCTCATGGCATCGCTTGCGGCATAGCCTGCGCGCAGCACCACAAAGGCTTTGACGATCTGGCCGCGCTCGCTGTCTGGCACGCCAATCACGGCGCATTCAGCCACTGCGGCGTGCTGCATCAGCGCCTCTTCCACCTCGGGTGCGGCGATGTTGTAGCCCGCCGAAATGATCATGTCGTCCGTGCGCGCCTGGTAGATGAAGTAGCCGTCCTCGTCCATCAAGTACGCATCGCCCGTCAGGTTCCAGCCCCGGCTTACGTATTTGGTCTGGCGACTGTCATTGAGGTAGCGGCAGCCCGTGGGCCCTTGCACGGCCAGCTTGCCCACGGTGCCTGCGGGAAGCTCATGACCATCGTCACCCACCACCTTGGCATGGTAGCCAGGCACAGCCTTGCCGGTGGCACCGGGGCGCGCATCTTCTTCGCGGTGCGAGATGAAGATATGCAGCATCTCGGTCGACCCAAGCCCGTCGATGATTTCAATGCCCGTGGCGGCCTTCCACAAGGCGCGTGTCGATGCCGTCAATGCCTCGCCCGCTGATACGCATTTGCGCAGCTTGGTTCTGCGCAGGCGCTCGCTTTGCTGCGCCATTACGCGGTACGAAGTCGGCGCGGTAAACATCACCGTGGCACCAAATTTTTCCAGCCCATCCACCAGTTGCATGGGGCCGGCTTTTTCCAGCAAGGCCATGCTCGCGCCAATGGCCATGGGGAACAGCACTTGCCCGCCCAGCCCAAAGGTAAACGCCAGCGGCGGGCTGCCAATAAACACATCGTCGGCATTGGCTCGCAGCGTGCTCACCGGCCAGCAGGCGCACACCGCCATCACATCGCGATGAAAGTGCATGGTGGCTTTGGGAATGCCCGTGGTACCCGAGGTAAAACCCAGCAAGCAAGTGTCCGTCGCAGCCGTATCGACGGCGTTGAACTGTGCCGATGCGGCTTCCATCAAGGGCTCCAGCGCATCGGCAGCGTTATTGCTATTGAAGAACAGCACATGCTGCAGCACCGCGCATTTGCCTTTGGCACTCAGTACCTCGGTGCGCAAAGCCTCGTCGCACAGCGCATGGCTGACTTGCGCAATATCGACAATGGTGGACAGCTCTTTGGCCCGCAGCAGCGGCATGGCAGCCACTGCCACACCACCGGCTTTTATGACGCCAAACCAGCTGGCCACCAGCATCGAGTTATTGGGCGCGCACAGCAGCACGCGGTTGCCGGGTACCAGGCCTTGCTGCACCAGCACATTGGCAATGCGGTTGGCCTTTTCCTGCAGGTCGGCATAAGTCCAGCGCACGCCTTCGGCCTGAATGCAGAGACGCTCGCCTCGCCCTTCGCGCACATGTTTGTCGAGTAATTCCACCGCGCAGTTCAATCGTTCGGGGAATTGCAGCGCGGGCAGCTCGAAGATGAACTCAGGCTGCAGCTCTGGCGGCGGCAGATGGTCAGCCGCAAAGGTATCGATATGCGCGGTGTACGACACGGTGTTCGACATGATTCCGACCTTTCAAGCAAAAACAGGCTCTAGCGCTTTAGCAATGAGCGGTATCAGCTATGGTTTTTGATGACATCACGCCCAATAATGAGCTGCTGCACCTCGGTCGCACCTTCGTAGATGCGCAGGGCGCGAATCTCTCGGTACAGGCGCTCTACCGGCTGGTCGCTGACCACGCCCAGCCCACCCCAGATCTGCACCGCCGCATCAATCACCTGCTGGGCGTTTTCCGTCGCCGTCATCTTGGCCATCGCCGCTTCGCGCGTCACGTTCTCCCCCTGGTCACGCATCCATGCGGCGCGATAGGTCAGCAGCGCGGCGCTGTCGATCTGCGTCGCCATCTGCGCAATCTTGGCTTGTGTCAGCTGAAAGTCCGCCAGCACGCCATTGAACATCTTGCGCGTGGTCGCGCGGTGCAAGGCCTCGTCCATCGCCCTGCGCGCAAAGCCCAGCGATGCGGCGGCGACGGAGGTGCGAAATACATCCAGCGTGCGCATTGCAACCTTGAATCCTTCACCCGCCGCGCCCACGCGCTGGCTCACTGGCACGCGGCAGTTAGTGAACTTGAGCCGTGCCAGCGGGTGAGGTGCAATCACATTGATGCGCTCGGCAATCTCAAACCCGGGCGTATCTGCCTCCACAATCAGCGCGGATATGCCGCGTGCGCCCGGTGCCTCACCCGTGCGTACAAAGACGACATAGATATCGGCAATGCCGCCGTTGGATATCCAGGTCTTCTCGCCGTTGATGACGTAGTGATCACCATCCAGCGTGGCCTCGCAGGCCATGGCGGCGACATCCGATCCTGCATCAGGCTCTGACAACGCAAAGGCAGCAATCGCATCGCCTTTGGCAACGCGTGTCAGGTAGCGCTTTTTCTGTTCTTCTGTGCCCGCCAGCGAGATTGCGCCAGAACCCAGCCCCTGCATGGCAAATGCAAAATCGGCCAGCCCGCTGTGCCGCGCCAGCGTCTCGCGAATCAGGCAAATGGCGCGCGTATCAATCTGCTCGCCCGCGCCGCCATAGGCCGGGCCTGCCACGGCATGCCTGAGCCAGCCAGCCTCACCCAAATCCTTGACCAGTTGCTTGCATTCAGCATCCACATCAGTGCCATGTACATGCGCAATATTCTGCGTAGCCCAGGCATCAAGCGACTGCGCCAGCCGGGCGTGGTGCGGTTCAAAAAAAGGCCATTTCAGATAGCGGGTGTCTGCCATGTCAATTCCCTTCGAACTGAGGCTTTTGCTTGGCCACAAAGGCGTGATACGCCCGCGAAAAATCTTCGGTCAGCATGCAGATGGCCTGCGCCTGCGCCTCGGCCTCAATGGCTTGCTCAATCGTCATGGCCCATTCCTGGTGCAGCATGGTCTTGGTGATGCCATTGGCAAAGCTTGGGCCTGCAGCCAGATCGGCAGCTAGCTTCTGCGCCTCGGCCAGCACGGCTTCAGGCTCGCACAGACGGTTAAAGAAGCCCCAGCGCTCGCCCTCTTCACCGCCCAGACTGCGGCCGGTGTAGAGCAGCTCGCTGGCCCGCCCCTGACCGATGATGCGCGGCAAAAAGGCACAGGCCCCCATGTCGCAGCCCGCCAGTCCCACGCGGTTGAACAAGAACGCCGTCTTGCTGCGCGCCGTTCCCAGGCGCATGTCTGATGCCATGGCCATGATGGCACCCGCACCGGCACACACACCATCCACCGCAGCGATGATGGGCTGCGGGCAGGCTCGCATCATCTTGACCAGCTCTCCGGTCATGCGGGTGAACATCAGCAACTCAGGTGCCTTGAGCGCCACCAGCGGGCCGATGATTTCATGCACATCGCCGCCCGAGCAAAAATTACCGCCCGAGCCCACCAGCACCACCGCTTTCACATCGGTGGCCCACTTCAGGTTGTGAAAAAGGTCGCGTAGCTCGGCGTATGACTCAAACGTCAGCGGGTTCTTTCGCTCAGGCCGATTCAGCGTGATCGTCGCCACGCCATCTGTCACTTGCCACTGAAAGTGCGTGGCCTGATAGCCCGCCAGCGGCTTGTGGTTGCCAGCGACCAGCGCCGGATCGATTTGGTATTCACTCATGCGTTTCTCCACCCATTCATTACTGCATCACTTCGCCACCGGCAACGGCTATGGCTTGGCCCGTCATACTTGCTGCGCCTTTACCGCAAAGCCACAGCACCGCATCGGCCACCTCTTGCGGCTGCACCAGTCGACCTTGCGGGTTGCTTTTGACGAACTCGGCCAGTGCCTCATCGGCGCTGCGGCCTGTTTTCTCCACCACGCGCTCGATGCTGGTTTTGACAATGTCCGTTTCGGTATAGCCGGGGCACACCGCGTTCACCGTGATTCCTTTTTTGGCGTACTCAAGCGCCAGCGCTCGCGTCAGCCCCACCACCCCATGCTTGGCTGCCACATAGGCCGCCACATAGGCATAGCCCACCAGCCCCGCTGTGCTGGCGACGTTGACGATGCGGCCCCAGCCAGCAACCGCCATAGCGGGCAGCACTTGCTGCATGCAAAGCATGGTGCCGGTGAGGTTGACGGCCAGCATCTGCTGCCAGTGCGCAGCATCCATCTTCATGAACGGTGTGCTGCTGGCTTGGCCTGCGTTGTTGACCAATATATTGATAGCACCTTGCGCGCTTACTGCTTGGACAAACGCCGCTTTGACCTCTGATTCATTCGCCACATCAGCCAGCACCATCTGGCAGCGACCGGGGTACTCATTCACCAATTTTTGCAGCGGCTGTGCACGCCGCCCCAGCACCGTGAGCCGTGCACCGCTGGCCAGCAGCTGGCGGGCGATGGCCTCGCCAATGCCTTGGCCAGCACCAGTCACCAACGCGTGTTGGTCGTTCAAATCGCGCGTCATTTCTGAGCCTTCTCACGTTCGAACAAGCTTTCCATCTGGCGCTTGCCCGCGTAGTACTGCTTGGGCCAGCCGATCGCGGTGTAGCCAATCTTGGCGGCCTCGGTCAGCGTCCACGCTGGGTTGGCGAGATGTGGTCGCGCCACGGCGCACAAGTCGGCTCGGCCTGCTGCGATGATGCTGTTCGCGTGATCGGCCTCGCTGATCGCACCCACGGCCATGGTGGCAATACCGGCTTCTTGCCGCACGCGGTCGGCAAACGGGGTCTGGTACATACGGCCAAAAACGGGCTTTTCGAGCTTGCTGACCTGACCGGATGAGCAGTCGATCAAGTCTGCACCCGCAGCCTTGAAGGCCTTGGCTATCTCCACGGCATCTTCCGGAGTGGTGCCGCCCGGCACCCAATCGTGGGCCGAGATACGCACGGACATGGGCTTATCTTGCGGCCACAAGGCACGCACGGCCTTGAATACCTCCAGCGGGTAGCGCAAGCGGTTATCCAGACTGCCGCCATATTCATCGCTGCGGTGATTGGTTAGCGGCGAGATAAAGCTGGACAGCAGATAGCCGTGCGCGCAGTGCAGCTCCAGCCAGTCCACGCCGATGTCTGCCGCCATCTGCGCACCCTGCACAAACTGCTGCAGCACCTCGTCCATATCGGAGCGGGTCATGGCTTTGGATATCTGGCTGATGCCTTGCAGATATTGCTGCTCTGACGCGGCCATGATGGGCCAGTTGCCTTGCTCCAGCGGCAGATCGGTGCCATCCCACGCCAGCCGGGTCGAGGCCTTGGCGCCAGCATGGCCGATTTGCATGGCGAACTTGGCATCGGTATTGGCATGAATCCAGTCGCTGATGCGCTTCCAGGCTTGCTTTTGCTCGTCGGAATAAGTACCGGGGCAGCCGGGGGTGATACGGCCCTCGGGGCTGACGCAGGCCATCTCGGCAAACACCAGACCGGCACCGCCCATCGCCCTCGCTCCTAAGTGCACCAAATGGAAATCACCAGGCACGCCATCTACCGCCGAGTACTGTGCCATGGGCGAAACCACGATGCGGTTCTTGAGCGTGAGGCTGCGCAGCCGGTAGGGCAAAAACATGGGCGGCGGCGCTTTGCCTTGCGTCTGCACGCCATTCTTTTCGGCCAGCCATTGCTCGTAGCCGCCCAGCCACTCAGCATCGCGCAGACGGAGGTTCTCGTGGCTGATGCGCTGGCTACGCGTGAGCATGGAGTACATGAACTGTTCAGGCTCCAGCTGGTCGCAATAGCGCTCGCCGCAGACCTCAAACCATTCCATCGCATTCCAGGCCGCATTCTGGATGCGCAACGTCTCCACACGGCGCGCCTCCTGGTAAGCAGTCAGCACCGCAGGGATTTGCGCAGGCACATCGCCCATCTGCTTGAACTGGCGCGCCAGCTCAATGGCATCTTCAATCGCCAGTTTGGTGCCAGAGCCAATCGCAAAGTGCGCCGTGTGTACCGCGTCGCCCATCAGTACCACATGGCTGCCCTTGGCATTGCGCAGCCACCATTGATCACACACCACACGCTGAAAATTGATCCACGCCGAGCCACGCAAATGGCGGGCATTGGTCATCAGCTTTTCGCCCTGCAGGTTGCCCTCAAATAGCTTTTCGCAGAAGGCGATGGACTGCTCCTGGTCAGCGGTATCAAGGCCGCTGGCCTTCCAGGTTTCTTCCGTGGTCTCGACAATGAAGGTCGATGTCTTGTCGTCAAACTTGTAGATATGCGCCTGAAACCAGCCGTGCTCGGTGCGTACAAAGTCAAACGTGAACGCCTCGTATACCTTCTTGGTGCCCAGCCAGATAAAGCGGTTGGGGCGGGTGACGATATCGGGCTTGAAAATATCGGCGTGCAGTGTGCGGATACGCGAGTTCACACCATCGCTGGCGATGATGAGGTCGGCATCCGCATAGTCTTCGTCGCTTTGTGCATCGGTCTCAAAGACGAGCTTGACGTCGAGCTGCTCACAACGCGCTTGCAGGATGTTGAGCAGGTGCTTGCGCCCAATGCCCACAAAACCATGGCCGCCAGAGCGAATCTTGCGCCCTTTGAACAACAGCTCGATGTCGTCCCAGTGGTTGAACGCCTGCTCCACCTGTGCTGCGGTGACGGGGTCCCAGTCGCGCATATTGTCCATGGTGGCATCAGAGAACACTACGCCCCAGCCAAAGGTGTCATAGGGCTTGTTGCGTTCCACCACCGTCACATCATGAGCCGGATTCATCTGCTTCATCAGCAGTGCGAAGTACAGGCCAGCGGGGCCGCCACCTATGCAGACAATTTTCATGACAGCCATCCGCTCCAGACACGTTGAAAAATTACTTTATGTCTAAATTATTGATGTTTGAATTTTTCACTAAAATCAGGCCAAACCCTAAATCACAAAAATCTCAGCATGAGCACCATGCCATCCATGGCCCAGAAAAACTTGGATACATCCATCCCCACGCCTGAAGCCTTGGGACGCGAAGCTGGTCTGTCGCATGACGACCACCAGGCCGTGCGCCTGTGGCTGCGCCTGCTGACTTGCAGCACTCAGATAGAGCAACTCATTCGCACGCAGCTGCGCAATGAATTCGGCACCACCTTGCCGCGCTTTGACTATCTGGCGCAGCTCAGCCGCTTCCCCAAAGGGCTGCGTATGAAAACGCTGTCTGAATACCTGATGGTGACCGGCGGCAATGTGACGGGACTGACCGATCAGCTGGTCGCCGAAGGCTGGGTGGAACGCGTGGCCGATGAAGAAGATCGCCGCGCCATGACGGTGCGGCTGACGCGGATAGGGAAAAAACAATTCAAAGCCATGGCCGCCGCCCATGAGCAATGGCTTGAGCAGTTGCTGGCCCCGCTGGGCGGCAAGAACACCCATGCACTGTACGAGCAGCTGGGGCGCTTAAGGCAGGTTCTGAGCGTCCCGGAAAACAGCTGAAACTCGCACCAAGGCCGAAAAACGCCCTCTTTCAGGCGATTTCGTAGAGAATCCCTGCACGCAGTCTTGCGCGCCACAGGCTTAAGGGCATGCTTCATGGATTTACTGCATCTGATGTATCAGCTCAGATCCGGGCACTACTATCTCTACGACATGCGTGATGCGCCCAATGCCATCACGGGTGAGCGCCCTTACCGCCTTAAGACCGAGCTGGTCGCCATTGCTTTTGATCGCGTCACGGGCCGCGTGCACCAGCACGGCCCGCCCACCCGCATCAATTCATGGGCCATGGGAGCACAGCGCCGCCTGCGCATGGCGGGCGACTGGGAAGCCGCAGACCGACTGGTTGTGGTGTCAGGCCCACTGCCCGAAGAAGAAATCAACAAATGCCTGCGCGTGCAAGGCTACTGCCGCTGGATGCTGATGCGCCTTGCCAGCATGCCGCATGGCAAGTTGAATGCCCACCGCAACGCCGGTCGCAGCAGCTGGCAAAGACGCGAATCCAGCCAGCAGCGCCGCGCAGCCTGACTAAGTACTAAAAAAGCCTCAAGCGCTTATTCATAAAGCGCAAGCAGCTATCAAATCAGGACTTTATTCTTCTCCTGGATCTTCCTGGGTATCCTGCTCTTCCGGCATTTTGACGATCATCACCGGCAAGCCACTATGGCGCGCTACCTCGCGTGAAACCGAGCCAATCAGAATGCTGCCCAGCCCTCCTTTACCCGTGGCGCCGATAAGAATCATCTCGCACTCGGTACTCGTGGCAATGTCGATCAGGGTGTTGGCCTCTTCACCCAGGCTGATCTCGACTTCATAAGAGGCTCCAGCCGCTCTGAGCAACTCCTGAGCGGGTGCTACCAGGTCCATGCCTGCATCAATGCTTGCATTGGCAATCAGGTCAGAGTCCGTCGTCGCCAGCTCCAGCAGCGTTGCCTCTTTTTGCACATGAGCTATGACAAAGTGAGCATCCAGCCCATTCTTCAAAAGCTTGATGCCCTGGCGTACCGCCTCAATCGAAACATCCGACCCATCAACCGCAATCATAATTTTGAGCATGGCTTTCCCCTGTTCGAAGTGAGCTCCAGTGTAGGCGCAGGCAACAAAGACGGGTTGCGAATCTGGGGCAAGCAGCGGCTATTGCAGCAGCCAGCCCGGGCATCTGGGAAAATAGCAGGCTATGTTGCAGTTTGACCTCCTCAAGACCGACCCGAGCAGCCATGCGCGCCGCGGCACACTCACCCTCAACCACGGCAAGGTGCAGACCCCCATCTTCATGCCCGTGGGCACCTATGGCACCGTCAAGGGCGTGATGCCGCGCAGCCTGGAAGAAATGGGTGCTCAGATCATTCTGGGCAACACCTTCCACCTGTGGATGCGCCCCGGCCTCGACATCATGAAGAGCTTTGGCGGCCTGCACGGCTTTGAGAAGTGGGACAAGCCCATCCTCACCGACTCGGGCGGCTTTCAGGTCTGGTCGCTGGGCTCCATGCGCAAGATCACCGAAGAAGGTGTGCACTTTCAGAGCCCTGTCAACGGCGACAAGCTGTTCATGTCGCCCGAAGTCAGCATGCAGATTCAGACAATTCTGAATTCGGACATCGTCATGCAGCTGGACGAATGCACGCCCTACGAAACCAACGGCAAAAAGACCACCGAAGGCGAAGCGCGCAAGTCCATGGAGATGAGCCGCCGCTGGGCCAAGCGCTCCAAAGAAGAATTTCAGCGCCTTGAGAACCCCAATGCACTATTCGGTATCGTGCAAGGCGGCATGTTCCTCAACCTGCGCGAAGAATCGCTGCAAGGCTTGCTGGAACTCGACTTTCCCGGCTATGCCGTCGGCGGCGTCTCCGTGGGTGAGCCCAAGGACGAGATGCTGGAAATCATGGCCCATACGCCGCACCTGCTGCCCGCCAACAAGCCCCGCTACCTGATGGGCGTAGGTACGCCAGAAGATCTGGTGCAGGGCGTGGCCGATGGCGTGGACATGTTTGACTGCGTGATGCCCACCCGCAACGCGCGCAACGGCACCATCTTCACCCGCTACGGCGATCTGAAGATGCGCAACGCCCGCCACAAGACCGATCACCAGCCCATCGACACCACCTGCACCTGCCACGCCTGCGCGGGTACCAGCGGCGTTAGCTGGGACGATGGCGGCCGCGAAGGCTTCAGCCGCGCCTACCTGCACCATCTGGACCGCTGTGGCGAAATGCTTGGCCCCATGCTGACCACCATCCACAACCTGCATTACTACCTGAACCTGATGCAAGAAGTTCGCAACGCACTGGACGCAGGCACGTTTGCCCAGTTCCGCGCCCAATTCAAGGCAGACCGCGCTCGCGGGGTCTAAAGGTTTATGGGCGTCAGCCCGCTATCTGCTGCAACACTCTCCAAAAAGCCAGAGCGAGTCTCTGGCTTTTTTTCGCCTTCAGATTTCTACCCGCTTTAAGCATCATTACTGGTATCAATTGAAATCAATAGTCAATAAAACCTTTAAATGCTTCATAACAGCCTGCAGGCCGACATGATTTTTATTGAAACAGGTCACACTCCGTCCAACTAAATCGCGCCCATGGCCAGTTACAAGGCCCAAATGCAGACCTTGCCCATAGATTCCAGATAGCTCACCCGCTGCATTTGTATGACTGACGCTTCTTCATCTCCGCCGCAGACCATGACGCAGCCAGAAGCCCCAAAAACAAGCACATGGACTGCCGCCTTCGCTCTCGGTGGCATGGTTTTTGTGGCGGCCTGGCTGGGCATCTGGGGCCGGCCCATGGGTTTTCTCTCTGCCATCTGGCCGGCCAACGCCTTGCTGCTGGGACTGCTGCTGCAAAAGCCCGACTGGGTGCGTCCGGGCTCTGCTGTGGCCGTCGCCATCGGTTACATATCCGCCGACCTGATCACAGGCAGCCGCCTTGACGTTGCCGTGCTGCTCAGCCTCGCCAATATGGCAGGTGTCGGTGCCGCATGGATGTTGATGCACAAGCAGGCCTTTGCCACCTTGTTCATGCAGCGCCAGTCCTCGGCTCTGCTGCTGTTCATGGGCACGGGGCTGAGCGCGCTGACCTCTGCCGCCATTGGCGGGCCGGTACTGACGGCCTTCTTCAGCACTCCGCCCCTGCAGGCGTTTTCGATGTGGTTTGGCGGCGAGTGGCTTAACTACATGATTTTTCTGCCCATGATTCTGAGCTGGCCCACCCGCAAGCTGCACGGTCCTGACTCAGACAGACGGCATCCGCTGCTGCGCGCCATGCCAGTGTTTGCGGTCATTGCGCTGGAACTCGCCAGCTACTGGCTGGGCGGCCCGGGCGCTCTGGCTTTTTCTCTGCCCGCACTGCTGTGGTGCGCGTTGAGCTACCGAATCTTCACCGTGACGGTGATTACCGCTGCGCTATGCCTGAGCAAGATCGTGGCCATCTCGCTGGGCTCGTTTGACTTTACGCCTGCGCACTTTCTGGATACTGTGTCGTTCCGCATGGGGCTGAGCATGCTGGTGCTGGGCCCGCTGGCCGTAGCCGGCTCACACATGGCTCGCACCGAGCTGATGCGCCAGCTGCGCCATGCCGCCAACCACGACTCTCTGACAGACATGCTGGCGCGTGGTGCCTTCTTGAAGCAAGGCCAGCGTATTCTGGAGCGCTGCAAGCATGACCACCAATCCGTCGCCGTCCTCATGCTGGACCTTGATCACTTCAAGCAGGTCAACGACCGCTACGGCCATGCCGGTGGTGACCAGTTGCTGCGCAGCTTCAGCCACACGCTGACTCAGGTGCTGCGCGGGCAAGACATTGTGGGCCGCATGGGCGGAGAGGAATTTGCCGTGGTTCTACCCCATGTAGACCGCAAGGCAGCGCTGGAGATTGCCGAGCGCATCAATCAGGCCACCAGAGAGCTGCGCTTGCCCTCTGGCGACCAGACCATCACCGCCACCGTCAGCATTGGGCTGGTGCATATTGCCAAGCCGGAAGAACACCAGAATCTGGACATGCTGCTGCAGCACGCCGATCAGGCCCTGTATGACGCCAAGGCTGCAGGCCGTGATCGCGTCGAGGCGCGGCTCTTGTAAGCCGCGCTCTCACTCTTTCTTTCAGCCAGCCCCTGAAGCTGCACCGTCTGGTTTGCGGTCAGCGGTCGCCGGGGTTTCAACGGCAGGCTGCGCAGTCAAATCCGTAAAAATCTTGCTGGCAGAGCTGCCGCAGCTATGGCAAAAGCGGGCAAATGCGCTCTTGCGGGTATGGCAGTTGCCACAGTGGTCAAACAAGCCAATGCCGCAATGGGGGCAGAAGTCAATCTCGATGTTCTTGAGATCCACAGGGCGTTCACAGCCCGGGCACACGCTCTTGGCCAGTCGCTCCAGCGCCACGTCGTAGCTCAGCTCCTCGCGGCGCTGCACTTCGGGCAAAGCTTCCTGCAGCTTTTGCTTTTCAAGGTAGCGATTCAGCGCCACGATGGCATAGCGCCCCAGCAACACCGTGACCAGAATCCCAACGATGTAGCGCACATAGCCGCCGTAGTCGGGCAGATAAGGCACCAGTTCGACAAAGAAGGCAAATAGCGCAAAAAAGATAAAGCCCCAGACAAACGGCCACCAGGTGCTCTTGCGCTTTTTGGCAAACAACCAGCCCGCCAGCACCAGCAAGGGCAAGGTGATGGCCAGACGGAAGAGGAAAACGCGCAGCTCGCTGGCGCGGGCGGCGGCCTGATATTGCGGATAGGCCTGCTCGCGCAGGCCGCTCATTTCAGACTCGGCAGCCGAGAGCGCCTGCGATGCCTCCAGACTTTTCATCGACTCCTGCTCAAGCACCTGGCGGGCCTTGCTCTCGCTTTGCTTGAGCTCATCCAGTGCCTTGGTGCGTGCAATCAATTCGGCATCTTGCTCGGGGCGCTCAGTAGCTCGGCGAGTGGCGATCCAGTTGTCAAATGTCTCGCGCGCCGATTGATAGCGTGAGCGCTCTGCGTCGTATTTGAGCTGTGCCTTGTCCTGCGCTTTGGACGCCGCGCCGGACAGCTTTTGCGCCTTGTCAATTTCAGCCTGCACCCTCTGCGCATCGGCCTGCGCAATAAAGGATTCGACTTCCAGAGAGTGATTGGGCTGCGGCAAATTGCCGACGACCAGCCCGCCAAGGCCGATCAGAAAAAAGGCAAACGCCAGCGCCACCAGCCACAGGCCGCGGCGAAACCATTTTTCGGGCAAACGCAGAGATTTACTCATGACCGGTCACTCCTCAATCAATAGCTGTCAGCACAATACAAACAAGGGCTAGCAGTCCATTTGTCTTGAATTTATTGCACCACACGAACCGCAGCAGCCATCTGCGTGCGCTGCAGCCACTGGGTGACAGAATCCACCGTGACCGTCTCGATCCGGCTGGCATAGCGCTTGTCATTCGGATGATCATCAAACGCGATATTGGCGGCCGTCATGCGACCACCCAGTCGCGAAATAGCGCGGATGATGAGCGAGCTGGGCTCATAGCCCTTGGCCTGCAGCCATGCCTGTGCCTGTGCACGGTTTTGAATGGCATTGGGGTCCATTGCCGCAGCCAATGTCTCTGTCGCCCACTGGTTGGACTGCTGGTACTTAATACCCCAGGCATAGCTGACCATGCTGTAAGGCTCAGTTTGCAAGCGCAGCACTGAGGGCGCCGTCAAAAAATTGAGCAGCGCCTGCTGCACCGCAGGCACAGGCACCTGAATGACGGCCTCATAACGCCACATATCGTCTAGGAAGAACTCACCCAGCCCCTGCCGATACACATGCCCGCCCGCCGTACCGCATTCGTTGAGCTTATGCGCCACACGCCATGGACCTGCGGGCGTTTTGTAGGCCCAGCCATAGTGCGAGTACTTGAGGTCGTACTTACTCAAGTCCTGCCCCTGCCTGGCCAGAAGCACCACCTGTGTGCCGTTTTTCTGAAACTCTGCATCCAGCGCCTTGGATGTGCGTGCCGCCAGATTGAGGCCCTTGGCCATGACCTCGGGCGTCAGCGGACGACTTTCACAGCTGCGTCCAGCCTCTGCCGAGCCTGCCCATGCGATGAGCGCCGCGCCCAGCGCCAGTACCAGCGGGTTAAAGGTATGCGAGCTGGTGCTCTGCACGGGGGCCATGGCCTGCACGATGCTGGTGTTGTCTTCTGTCATACGAGTCTACGGTCAGGCTGGTTTACAGACGCTCGTTGTGCATCAGCGACTTGCCGATTTCATTGGGGATAAAGGCCAACACCTTGCCAGCGGCAGACAAGATCACGCCCGCAGCCGTGGCACTGGTCTGCACCACCGTGCCCACGCCAACCGACAGCGCACCGGCGGCCTGCCCCGAGACCTTGACCACGGCTGAAGTGCCGTCTGCCACATTTTTGAGCACATAGGTCACGCCGGTGGCGCTGCTCTCTACCGCCTCGATCACCACGGATGCGCCGGCTGCCGACAGAAACAGGGGAATCGCCACGACATTCTCCGAAGCACCACCGGATACCGCTGCAACCACCGATGCCACAGGCAGGGCCGAAAGCACCAGAGAGGCTTCACTCTGGGCGTTAGCCACACCACCGCCCAACAGAGCAAAGGCGGCGCCCAGTGCGCAAAGGCTGTTGCGAAGAGGACGGATAAAGGTCAAGGCGTTGATCACAGAGGGCTCCCGGGTGTTATTGCAATATGCCGCCGCTTTTTTGCTGCGACGAACGAATCATCTCTAGGCCGACAGAATTCGCTGGCCAATTTGTCAAAATAAGCGTGTTGCAGATCTTGCAGTATCGCCAATCGATACTTCTTCCCGCATTCAGTCCATGAGACCGAATCCGGCACTGCATCTTGCCCTGTTCCCGCGCCCACAACTTTTAAAAATCATCAGGCACATCATGCGAATGGACTCCAGACAATGCGCAGTGCGCAGTTTTTGGCTCAAACCAAGGTATCTGGCCGCACTTTGTTCGGCTGCGCTTGCACTACCGGGCATCGGTCATGCTCAGGGCGATGCCATCGCCGCTTTCTCGCAGACGCCCATCGGTCCTTTGGGTGCCCCCTGGCACTTTGCCACTCTGCCCAACAAGAGCCCCACGGAATACAGCGTGGTGGAAAAGGATGGAGAGCATGTGCTGCGCATCAGCACCCATGATGCCTACGGCAATATGGTGCACACCTTGCACCAGACACCGACACCCAGCCTGCAGTTGCAGTGGCGCTGGCGCGTGGATCAGCTCATCGACAAGGCCGATATCAAAACCCGATCGGGTGACGATGCCGCACTCAAGCTGTGCGTGTCATTCGACTTCGACAAATCCCAGCTCAGCTTTGGCGAACGCTCCAAGCTGAGGCTGGGCAAAATCAGCACCGGCGAGGATATCCCGGCAGAGACGCTCTGCTATATCTGGGACAACAAGCAGCCTGTGGGCACGGTGTTGCATAACGCCTTTACCCACCGCATGCGCTTTATCGTGCTGCAAAGTGGCAGCGCCCATAAGGGCCAATGGATGACGGAACAGCGCCACCTTGAAGCTGATTACCAGCAGGCCTTTGGCGATGAATCACAGGCGATGCCCATGGTGATTGGCATCACCGTCTCGGCCGACTCGGACAACACCCATAGCGAGGGACTCGCGTACATGGGTGATATCCGTCTGCGCCCCTGATTTCACCCCTGATCAACCGCGCTGCAGCAAATCGGCCACGCGCTGCTGCAGCAAGCCGGGGGTGACCCCGGTGGCAGGCACCGGCTCGCCCACCTCCAGCCCCACGCGGTTGAACAGGCCGCGGCGCATGGGTTTGACCATGGCCACGTTTTTTCCGCCGCGCAGCTCAATACGGCTGAAGTACGAACCCCAGAGATTGGTCAGCGCCATGGGGACGATGGGCACATCCAGACCTTCAGCCTTGGCGTGTTCCAGAATCTTCATGATGCCGCCCTTGAAGGGCTGCAGCTCGCCATTGGAGGTGATACCGCCCTCGGGGAAGATGGCCAGCAAATCACCTTCGCGCAGCACCTCGGCAGCACGGGCAAACGCGGCTTCATACGTGGCAGGGTCTTCCTTGTGCGGAGCAATAGGAATGGCCTTGGCCAGCTTGAACAACCAGCCCAGCACAGGTGCCTGAAAGATACGGTGATCCATCACAAAGTGAATGGGGCGCGGGCTCGCCGCCATGAGCAAGATGGCATCTACGAAGCTCACATGGTTGCAGACCAGCAGGGCAGCGCCTTCACGCGGAATATTCTGCTCGCCACGCACCTTGAAGCGATAGACAAAGTGCGTGATGACCCAGGCCACAAAGCGCAGCAGATACTCAGGCACCAGCAAGAACACATAGAGCGCCACGATGGCATTGGCAATGCCGGTCATCAGGAACACCTGCGGAATGGTGCAACCCGCTGCCAGCAACCCACCTGCCAGCACGGCAGAGGCAATCATGAACAGCGCGTTCAGGATGTTGTTGGCCGCGATGATGCGCGCACGGTGCGTGGGCAGGCTGCGCATCTGAATCAGCGCATACATGGGCACGCTGTAAATGCCGGCAGATAGTGCCAGCATGCCCAGATCCACCATCACGCGCCAGTTTTTATGCTGCGCAAAAAAGGCACCAACCCCCATCAACTCTGACGGTGGCAGCGCGCGAGTGGCAAAGTACAAATCAATGGCAAACACGCTCATGCCAATGGCGCCCAGCGGCACCAGACCAATCTCGACCTGACGGCGGCTGAATACCTCGCACAGCAGCGAACCAATACCAATGCCTACCGAAAAAATCACCAGCAGCAGCGATGCCACATGCTCGTCGCCATGCAGCACTTCTTTGGCAAAGCTGGGGAACTGCGAGAGAAACACCGCGCCAAAGAACCACATCCAGCTGATGCCCAGCAGTGAACGAAACACCACCACATTGCCATGCGCCAGCTTGAGGTTGCGCCATGTCTCGGTAATCGGGTTCCAGTTGATGACCAGACCAGGATCGGTGGCCGGCGCATGGGGAATGAACTGCGCACAGATGCGGCCCACCACGGCCAAGGCCACGCAGGCTATGGCCACCTGCATGTGCCCCACTTCAGGCACGGCAATCAGCAAGCCACCAGCGACTTGCCCCAGCAAAATGGCGACGAAAGTGCCCATCTCCACCATGCCATTGCCGCCGGTCAGCTCACGGTCGTTCAGCACCTGCGGCAGATAGGCAAATTTGACGGGGCCAAACAGCGTGGAGTGCAAGCCCATCAGAAACACGCACAGCAGCAGTACTGGCACATTCGCTTCGACAAAACCCCAGGCGGCGATCAGCATGATGCCGATCTCAAGGTTTTTGACCAGGCGGAACATGCGCGTCTTGTCCCACTTGTCGGTCAGCTGCCCCGAGGTGGCAGAGAACAGCAAGTACGGCAGCGTGAACAGCGCACCAATCACCAGCCCCGCCATGGCGGGCGGCAGCCAGGAGACGCTGAGCTGGTAGGTCACCATCACCGTGAAGGCGAACTTGAACAGATTGTCATTGCCCGCCCCGGCAAACTGCGTCCAGAAAAACGGCGCAAAGCGGCGCTGACCCAGCAAGGCAAACTGATTGGGGTGTGCCTGCGGGTCTGAGTGTTGATCTGCGGTGGCGGCCTGCTCACCGGTCGGCGTGGAATTCATGCATCTCTCCCTTTTGCGCTGCAGGCATTGTGCCTATTTGCTCAGATTTTTTTGTAGGTTTTATGCCGCAAGCGCTTGATGAACATGCGCACGCAGCTATGAAAATCATTGCCTCAACGAATGCTCTCACGCCACAGGTGCAAAGCACGCAGCACCGGCAGTGCCGCAGCAGCCGCCACCCAGTGCTTGAGGCTGTGGCCCGACACCCAGTGCGCCGTGACATCAAACACATCGCTGTCCGACATCTCCAGCAGCTTGGCCACGGCATAGAGCCCAATCACCCAGCCCAGCCCTACCGGCAGCGCATTGCCGCGCGGAGCCATAAAGGCAAGCCCAAAAATAATGAGCATGCCGCCTGCCTGCACCAGCACCCATGGCAAGAGATTACTGGTTTGCGCCCAGACTGCCACACTGATGGGTGCGGCCAGCAGCATCAGCACCGCCGTGATGCGGGCGCTGATGTCGTCCACCCGGGTCTGCACCGCCAGACCCAGCAAACCCGCAAAGGCCACGCTCATCCCCAGACGGTCCCAGACCAGCGTCGTGTTCTGCGGTGCCCAGTGATAAAGGGCCGAGCCTGCGCTAGAGCACAGCAGCCCCGCAAAAAATAACGCACACAGGGCGCGAGCCGTGCTGTTCAGTCGCTGATAGTCGGCACGCCACAGCGCGGCAAAACCGGCCAGTCCCGCCGCCAAAAAACCCAGATTACTCAGCACATCCGCCGCATGGGGCAGGCCCGCCCAGCCGCGTTGATCGGCAAACGCGTGGTAATTCTCTGACTGGGCCATGCCGGGCATAAGCAGCGCCAGCGTGAGTAAAAAGGCCATGCCGCCAAACAGCGCAAAGCGCTGCTCCAGCGTGCCTGAGGCTTCAGAGGCGGCGATCTCCACCACGGCGGCGGTTGAGGGGTGCAGGCGCATGGCGCGACTCCTTGTTCGTGTTGACTGCCGCGCAGTATGAAAATTCACCACTCAAACGGCATCGATCTTCTACACTCGCCCTGCACCGCTGCACCAGCAGTACTACCAATCGATACTATGAGCACGACTGCTGACCTCGTTACCGCCATCAAGAAGGAACTCAAGGCCGCCCAGATGACCTATGCCGATCTGGCCAAGGCCATCGACATGGCGGAATCCAGCGTCAAGCGCATGCTGGCCAAGGGCGATATGCCGCTGTCGCGCATCGACGAAATCTGCCGCGCCCTGCATCTGGACTTTGCCGATCTGGCGCGCAGCGTGGCCGACAGCCGCCCGCTGCTGCAGAAAATCACCCGCGAGCAGGAAGTCGCCGTAGTGGCTGACCGCAAGCTGCTGCTTACCGCCATCTGCGTGCTCAGCCAGTGGACGCTGGAGCAGATCGTCGCCACCTACCGCATCAGCGAACCCGAAGGCATTGGCTACCTGGCGCAGCTGGACCGCATCGGCATCATCGAGCTGCGCCCCGGCAACCGCTACAAGCTGCGTCTGGCCAAGACCTTCCGCTGGCAGACCAATGGCCCGGTGATGGACTTCTTTCGCGAGAACGCCGTGCTCGACTACTTTGGCGGCCAGTTTGCGGGCGAAGACGAAACCATGCTGCTGGTGCACGGCTCAATCACCCCCGGCAACGCCCCCGCATTTGTGGAGCGCATACAGCGCATCGGTCAGGACTTCTCTCAGCAGCACCTGCAGGACCAGCGCCTTGGGCCCAACAAGCTGGACGGCTACACGCTGGTCCTGGGCATGCGCAAATGGGAGCTGCCCGCCTTTGCCACCCTGCGCCGCTAAGCAGCGGACGCAAAAACTACTGATTTCATAGCTACCAGCGCTTACAAACAAAGCGCTTCAGGCCATTTACATACAAACTTCACCGAGCAGACACACAAGATTGCAAGACTTCGCACAGCGGCAACCGGCGGTTGACGCTGGCCTTCCATCATTGAGCCCAAGGGATGCCTGAACTGGCACCCCAACTACTCATGAAGGAGGCATGCATGCTGTCAACTCGCACCACTGTTCAAACCATCCTCGGCGCCGGCGCAATGGCCTTGCTGGGTCTGGTCGGCACGGCACAGGCCCAGAGCCCTCACTGGGCTCCTGCCAGCCAGGGCTCTTACGTCAACGTGCAATTCAATGCACCGCCCGCTCCCCGCTATGAAGCCGTTCCAGCACCCCGCCGCGGCCATGTCTGGGCGCCCGGTTACTGGGAGCCACGCGGCCACCGCCATGTCTGGCGTGCAGGCCACTGGGTGCAGTCACGCCCCGGCTATGTATACCGCCAGCCCGCCTGGAAGCATCACGGCAACCGCTGGGATTACCAGGGCAGCCGCTGGGATCGTGATGGCGACGGCGTTCCCAATCGCCACGACCGCAACCCCAACAACCCCCACCGCCGCTAAATTGGCTCCATCCCTCCTCTGCTGACGCCCCCGGATTCGAGTCATCTGGTGTCAGCGGATTTCAGGCCTGTACCGCCTTGGTACAGGCTTTTTTTCGTTTACCCACACAGGCTTCATGCCGCATAAGCATATAAAAGCGAGGCATTAAACAACATTCACAATAAGCGTATTCCATCGTTCATTTGGTCATCACTCACCATGCGCTTGCTGCCTCGCTCTTTTACTGCTTCCCGCGTTCTGGCAACCGCTGCCGCCTGCGCCCTGATTCCTCTGGCCAGCCAAGCGGCAGACCACGGTGCAGCAAACTACCCGCACCAGCCCATCACCATGATCATGGGCTTTAACGCCGGCTCCGGTGTGGACGTGATTGGCCGCGTGGCGCAAGAGCCGCTGGGTAAGCTGCTGGGCCAGCCCATCATCATTGACTACAAGACCGGCGCGGCCGGCAATATCGGCAGCGAGCACGTGGCCCGCGCCAAGCCAGATGGCTACACCATCTACTTCGGCACCGCCGCCACCCACGGCAGCAATGCATCGCTGTACAAAAAGCTGCCGTTTGATGTGGAAGCCGACTTTGTACCCGTCGCCCCGCTGGTGGACGTGGCCAATGTGCTGACCATCAACCCCAATGTCATCAACGTCAAGAACCTCAAAGAGTTTGTTGACGAGATCAAGGCCAACCCCGGCAAATACAACTACGCCTCCACCGGCAACGGCGCAGGCACGCATATGGCGTTTGCCGAGTTCAACTCGCGCCTGGGCCTGAACATGGTGCACGTTCCCTACAAGGGCGGCCCCGAAGCCATTACCTCGGTGCTGCGCGGCGAGACCTGCTGCATCATGAATCAGGTGCAGACCGTGCTGAGCCACTACAAGGCTGGCAAGGTACGCCTGCTGGGCGTGACCACGGCCAAGCCCGTGGAAGCCGTCAAGGAAGTGCCCACCATTGCCGCCAGCGGTCTGCCCGGCACCAAGGGCTTTAACAGCTCCATCTGGTTTGGCATCTTCGCGCCCAAGGGCACAGACCCGATCATCATCAAAAAGCTCAACCACGCCGTCAACGACGTGCTGAACCAGCCCGAAGTGCGCGAGCGCTTTGTCTCTCAGGGCAACACCATCCGCGAGGAAACGCCCGAGCAGTTCAAGAAGACCGTGCACGACGACCGCATCAAGTGGGCCAAGGTGGTGAAGGACGCCAAAATAACGATCGATTGACTGAATGTCTCCCCCTGAGGCACTGCGCGCCTTCCCCCCTCTCTCTACGGGAGGGGGACAGCACCTTCGCCGCGAGGCGGCTCTTGTTCGGTGCTCTGGCTTGTATCGCGCCAGTTTTAGGCTACGCAATTCAGTGTTAAGTTCTTAGGATTGTTTTGATGCGCCTGCTGCCCCAAGCCGCAGGCGCTTTTGGGTTTTAGCTATGTCAATTTCTCCTTCTACGGCGGCCTCCGCTGCGGGACTTGCAGCGCTGGAAGAACGCCTGCGCGATGATCTGCTCACGCTGGGCTGGCCTGCCAAGGCCTGGATTTCTCCCGCTACCCGCAACGACCGCCCCGTGCATGACGTGATCGTCATTGGTGCAGGGCAAGCCGGGCTGGCTCTCAGCATGGCGCTGCAGCAAGTCGGTATCAAGCCGGTGCTGCTGGACCAATCCCCGCTGGACTTTGAAGGCCCATGGGCCACCACGGCGCGCATGGAGACGCTGCGCTCGCCCAAGGAGCTGACCGGCCCGGCCATGGGCATTCCATCCCTGTCTTTCCGTGCATGGTTCATCGCCCAGTTCGGCAGGGATGCATGGACGGCGCTGGACAAGATTCCCCGCCTGCAGTGGATGGACTACCTGCGCTGGTACCGCCGCGTGACGAATGCAGATGTACGCAACGGCCACCAAGTCATCGCTGTACGCCCGCAGGCCGATGGCGTGGTGGAAGTCGATGTCAAGGCCAATAACGTCGTCGCCACCTGGCAAGCCCGCCGCCTAGTGCTGGCCACCGGCCGCGATGGTCTGGGCGGTGCCACCATTCCCGCCTTTATGCACGGTGTAGACAAACAGTTCTGGGCGCATTCATCCGACGAGATGGACTACGCCACGCTGGCTGGCAAGCATGTGGGCGTGGTGGGTGCCGGTGCATCGGCCATGGACAGTGCTGCGACGGCGCTTGAGAGCGGTGCAGCCAGCGTTGACATGCTGATTCGCCGCAGCCAGCTGCCGCAGATCAACAAATCCAAAGGCTCGGGCGTGCCCGGCCTGACCCACGGCCAGTACCTGCTGCCCGATGCATGGAAATGGCGCATTCGCCACTACATCAACGCCCAGCAAGTGCCGCCGCCCCACGGCAGCACCCTGCGCGTCTCGCGCCACAGCAATGCCTTCTTCAACTTGGACACTGCCGTGCAAAGCGTTGAGCAAGTAGGCAGCAAGCTGCATGTGCAGACAAGCAGCGGCGTGTTTGTGCTGGACTTTCTCATCATCTCCACCGGCTTTGCCGTGGACTGGAAGCTGCGCCCCGAGTTTTCCGGCATCGCCCCACATGTGAAGCTGTGGAGCAGCCGCTTCACCCCTGAAGCAGGGGACGAAGATGCCGAGCTGTCGGCCTCACCCGATCTGGGTGCGCTGTTCGAGTTTCAGGGCGAACTGCCCGGTCTCGACCACATTCACTGCTTCTGCTACCCCGCCGCGCTCTCGCACGGCACGGTGTCTGGCGATATCCCCGCCATCAGCGATGGGGCGCGCAAGCTGGCCCAGGGTCTGGCCTCGATCATCTACCGCGACGATATTGAGCAGCACTTTGCCAAGCTGCAAGCCTATGCAGAGCCCGAGCTGGACGGCACCGAATGGACGGCCGCCGACAGCGCCGCGCGCATTCGCCAACTTCAACAATAAATAAGAAACCGCACATGACAGACACCACCACAGACACGATCGACCGTCTGGCTGGCCTTGCCCAGGGCAACCCCAGCTTCACCACCCGCCACGAACGCGAAAAAGTGGCTCTGGCCACACAGGCCTGCGAAGACCTGCTGCTGGGCAATCAGCTGGATAGCGCACTGACCCAGGCCGAGCGTCTGGTGCTGGCCGCAGAGCAGGCCCGCGTCAGCGGCGTGGCCACGCTGGAAGCCGACTACCGCGCCCGTGCCGAGGCGCTGAGCGATGCCATCACCCCCGAGCTGCGCACCATCCTCGACCAACCCGATGCCCAGACCGGCAACGCCCGCATGGATGCCATGCTGCACTTTGTGCGCACGCTGGCCCTGAACCCCGCTGAGAGCGATCAGGCCGCGCTGCTGGCCATTCCTGCCGCAGGTCTGTCACTCAACGACACCGTGCTGCTGGCCCAGCTAATTGGCTTTGTGGCCTATCAGGCCCGCCTGCTGGTCGGCGTCAAAGCCATGAGCGATATGGGTGGTGTGGCCGACACCCCTGCAGCCGAACCCGCAGCCGCAGCGCCCTTTGTGCACCCTGCCAATCTGCCGCCCCCCGGCGAGCCACTGCGCCGCAACGGCTTTACCAGCGAAACGCTGGACTGGAAGGCCTGGCTGGAAGTGCTCAACCCCGACACCGCCACGCCCGAGCAGCAGCATGTGCTGGAGGTCAGCCACCCCAAGGCCAAGACCATGGACTTTTACCTGCTGCTGGCCCGCCAGCCACAGGTGCTGCTGGAGCGCTCACAGGCCTTCAACGCCATCATGTATGCGCCCGGTGGCCTGTCGCGCGCCGAGCGCGAAGTGGCGGCCACTGCCGTCTCGCGCTCCAACGGCTGCGTGTATTGCGCATCGGTCCACGCTCAGCGCTTTGAGCAACTGGCCAAGCGCAATGATGTGATGGCTCAGATGTTTGACGACCCCGACACCGCTGGCACCAACGCCCGCGAGCGCGCCATCATTCAGTCCTCACTGGTGCTGACCCGTGCGCCCGGCAGCTTTGGCGTGCAGAACGTACAGCCGCTGCGCGATGCGGGTCTGAGCGATCTGGAGATTCTGGACATGCTGCACTCGGCAGCGCTGTTTGGCTGGGCGAATCGCTTGATGCTGAACTTGGGCGTAGAGATTTACGTCTCGCCCTGAGCGGCTTTGCCGCCTCCCCCTCTCTCTACGCTCTTTGCGCTACGGAAGGGAGACGATGCCATCGCCGCGAGGCGGCTCTTGCTCGGCATCTCTGCTTTCAGGCCATGCCAGTTTTGGGCATGGCTTTTCTTTTTTGATAGCTGCTTGCGCTTTTCAAACCTTGAGTTAATGGCAAATATGCACTGAAACTCTTTGAAATCAAACGCTATCAGCTATCAAATTCAAGGCTGCTTTCCGGTAAATACCGTGAGCACTCCAGCCAGTTGATGCACACGCGCATCCATCAGCTGCGCCTCTGTCACCAGGCCGATCAACGGCACGGGACCTAGTGCGTGGCGCAGCAGTTTCAGCTCGGCATCGTCGCTACCAAACAACTCGCTGCCCCGGCCTTTGCTGCTCATGTAAATCGCGCCGCGTATGTGCAGCGGCGCTTGCTGCTCGGCCACGGTTTCGGGGCCTGCATCGGCAAAATCGGGTTGTAGCGCATCTTTCAGGGCCGCGCCCATCTGCATCAATTCATGGCGGGCCGCATGGCGCTGGCGCTGGCAGAAGATCACCGTGTTATCCGACTCTATCGATGCGGACAGCGCCACCCCCTGGCGCACCGGATCGAGCCCCACGATATGCAACACCTGCGCCTCATCGGTCAGCGCACCGCGCTCCAGCCCTCGCCCTAGCGGGGCAATAGCGGCCAGCGTTTTGCGCAGCTCTGACAACGCAGCCTGCCAGCCCCCGCCAGCGCTGGAGCGAGCTTCCACATCCAGCAATTGCAGCAAGCGCGGCAGGGCAGGTTCGCCCTCCAGCTCCAGCAGCATCGGGCCCCTGGCCTCTGTAATCTCGATTCCGGCACCCAGTGGCGCGCAGCCCTGGGCCATCCGCGAAAAGCAGCCCACATCGCTATCAAAAGCCACGCCAGAGAAGCCTGCATGAAAGACGCCTGCCGCCGCTTCTGCACGCAGGCGCGGCAGGTCTTCGGCGCGGCAGGCGAACTGCACACCATCTTCTGCACCCAATGCACCAAACAAATTGCCAGAGGTCGTACGCTCAGACAGCTCAAGCAGCAGCTCGGCCAAATCAGTCTGGTCGATGCTGGAGTGCACCAGCGCCGAATGCGCCTCAAACCCCGCTTCCGCACCCAGCATGGCCAGCGGAGCCACGCCGGAGTAAACGCGGTAATGCGCGGCAGGTACATCCAGCAGCATGACAGCCAGCGATGAGTCCTCGTTGTACTCATGCTCCATGGCCAGCACCGCATGGCCCGAGCCACCCGCCCAGTCCGTGACCTGCGGCAACTCGCGTGCCAGCAGCGCCAGCAACTGCTGAGCGTGAGGTGCCAGCTTTTGCGAAACATACGCCAGCCCCAGCCGGTAAGGCTGCTGCTTTTGCTGAGGCGGCAGGCGCAGCAACTGGCCACGCAGCTGCTGCACGACTTGCTCTACAGCAGAGCGCCAGTTCGGGTCACTGGCATGACCGACGGGAAACAATGACATAAGCCCTCCTGTCCTTGCTGGCGTGGATGCGCTGGCACCACGATTTTCACCCCTCTTGGCCTTTAACGGTTCAAGACTTACGCGGTGATGCAGAGGCTTTTGCTGCCGGTTTTTTGGCTGCGGGGCTCTTGGATGCGGCTGTTTTGGTGGCGGTCTTTTTAGCCGCCGGGGTTGCGGCCGTTGTTTTACGCGCTGCACTCTTCGTTGCCGGCTTTTTCGCAGCTGCCGCATCAGGCTTGGCGGCAGCCTCTGCGCCACCTGCTGAAGCTTTTGCAGCACCCGCACCAAACTGACTGGCCTGCGCCATTACCTTTTCCACGGCAGTCTTGGCAAAGCCGCTGGCCGCCTCGGTCGCACGCTGTGCGGCGGCCATGGTCTGGGGTGCCACAGGCTCGGCCATGGCCTTGGCGGCGATCTGCTGAAACTGCTGCGTCAGCGCACCCCACCATTGCATGGCCTGGCCAATGGCTGCTTGAGAGGCTTTTTCATTCTGGCCGCTGTCTGGCTCATCAGCGGTCTGTGCCTTTTGCTCATATTTCGGTTCGGCCTGAGGTTCAGGTTTGGGCTGCGGCTCGACCTTGGGTGCGGGCTCAGCCTCAGGATCCGCCTTGGCGCTACCGCCCCACATGGGCCAGCCGCCATGGCTGGTTGCGCTGGCGGCATCAGCAGCCGCCGCGCCCGGGAAAGGAAAGGACTTGGCCAGCTCGCTCATGCTGACGTTCATATCCTTCAGGGTAGAAAGCGTCATACGCTGTACTTCCAGCGCCTGGATGGTGGCATTGAGCGCACGGCCGTTTTGCTCCAGCCAGAACTGCACGGCCTTCAGCTCGGCAATGCGTTTGTCCACCTCTTCCACGCTCACGGTGGGGGCCACCCATTGCGGCACGCGGCCCATGGGACTTGATGATGCAGTGCCAGCGCTTTGCGCCAGCCCTTGCAGAAAGTCAAAGCCCGGAATGAACTTGCCAAAACCAAATGCCGATGCGTCGCCGCTCATAGTGCTCTCCACTGCAGGGATGGGTACCAGTCTCCGTACCCAGACCGCTCTGGATACGGAGACTAGCTTACTGCACTTGCACTGCTTGCTGCAAACAAAGGAGCAGGCCGCTCCCCAGTCCAGGCATCAATGCTGATGGTCACCATGCCCGGCGTGCGAATGCCCACCGGTACCGGCTGGTGCGGCCATGCGCACCGGTGCCTGCAGGCTCAGGCGCGAGACAGCGCCCTTGGCATCTTTGAACACCAGCGTGATGGGCACTTGCGTATCTTTGACCAGCGGCGCCTTCAGCTGCTGCAGCATCAGGTGGTAGCCGCCGGGCTTGAGGTCCACCGCCACGCCCTTGGGCAAATCCAGAGCCTCAATGGCACGCATGCGCATCACATCGCCGTCCATCTTCATCTCATGCACCTCGGCCACAGCGGCAGCAGGCGTTTCCACGCCCACCAGTTTGAGCGGTTCTTGGGCCGTCAGGCGCATGAAGACACCCGAAGCCTGCTGCCCCTGCACGCTGGCGCGCGCCCAGACGTTGTCAGCCTTGACATGGGCGGCATCGGCATGGGCGAGAGCCGCCCCGGAAACCATCAACGAACCCACGAGGGAACCCAGAGCCAGCACGGTAAAACGACGCATATTCATGAAAATCTTCTCCATTCAAATTCAAGACAAATCAGGCTGCAGCACTTATCAATCAAGCGCTTGCAGCTATGGTTCTGAGAGTTTCAAACGGCGGTGCGCGCACGGGCGGCAAAAGGCGAACAAAGACCCGGCTGACGACTAACGACCACTGCGGCGCAGTCAAGATCGCATCGCCCCAGCTCAGGCTCTGCTGGCGCGCAGGCGGCGGGGCCAGCAGCGGCAGGCACAGCGCGCAATCGAGGCCATGCGGCAAAGCCGATGCCTCGTCGCTGGCAGGGCTTGGCACCCAGTGCGTAGAACCTGTGGCGCTGCATAGCGCCTCCCAGCCCGCTGGCGGCGTGGCTCTGGCAAACGGTGCCGCCACACTGGTCAGCAGCACGCACAGCCAGGCCGCCAGCACCCAGCGGGTGAGCGGCCCCGCAACGTTCTGCGGATGATGAAAGGTGCGCCAATGCATGCAGCGATTGTAGAAGCCGCCCCGGTATCCGCTTGGTGACGCAAGTCTGGCGGCACTTGCCTCTACCATGAGGCTTCCAACCACCTATTTCAGGAGACAAGCATGCTGACTCTCTGCGGCTTTTCGGCCAGCAATTACTACAACAAAGTCAAGCTGGCCTTGATGGAAAAGCAGATTCCCTTTGCCGAAGAACTGGCCTGGCTGGGCAAGACCAACCCCGCTGAATCGCCGCTGGGCAAGGTGCCCTATCTGCGCACCCAGCATGGAGCCATCAGCGAATCCGAGGCAATCATTGAATATGTGGAGACACTCTCCTCCAACGTGCCGCTGATACCCGCAGACCCCTTTGCCGCAGCCAAGGTACGCGAGCTGTGCGTATACCTGAACCTGCACCTGGAGCTGGTCGCCCGCAACCTCTACCCGCAGGCCTTCTTCGGCGGCAAGATCAGCGATGGCACACGCGACAAGACGCTGGAACAGCTGAAAAAGAACATTGCCGGCTTTGCCCAGCTGGCCCGCTTTGATACGCCCTTTATCGCTGGTGACACCTTCAGCATTGCCGACTGCAGCGCCATCGTGCACCTGCCCCTCATCAGCAACGCCAGCAAAATCATGGGCGGCACCGACCTGCTGGCCGAGCTGCCCGTAGCTGATTACCTGGCCCGCATGAGCGAACGCCCCACGGTGCAAAAAGTCAACGCCGACCGCAAAGCCAACACGATCGAGCTGATGGAGCGCGTCAAGGCCCAATCGGCACACTGATTACCGAGAATCTGAAGCAGGCAATGCTACGCTTGCAAGCACTATGCAAAGCCTGTTTCATCTCGCCTATCACGTCACCGACCTGGACGAGGCCCGCCGCTTCTACGGCGGCATCCTCGGCTGCCGCGAAGGCCGCAGCACCGACACCTGGGTCGATTTCGACTTCTTCGGTCACCAGATCTCCCTGCACCTGGGCCAGCCCTTCGCCGTGGCCAACACCGGCAAGGTTGGCAACCACATGGTGCCCATGCCCCACCTGGGCGTGATCCTGCTCAAGCCCGACTGGCTGGCCCTGGCCGAACGCCTAAAGGCCGCCAACACCCAGTTCATTCTGGCGCCGCAGGTGCGCTTTGAGGGCGAGCCCGGCGAGCAGTGGACCATGTTCTTTACCGACCCCAGCGGCAATCCGATTGAGGTCAAGGGCTTTGCCAACTGGGAAGCGGTGTACGAACACTGAGGTCATGTGCAAGCACAAACCCTCACGTAACCGCTGAAATCCATGGCCGCTCCCCGCAAGGCACTTCCAGACATTGATCCGCAGCGCTGCACGGGCTGCGGCTGGTGCATAGGCGTGTGCCCGCCACATGTGCTGTCGCTGCAGACTCAAACGCCTACCGGCTTCGGCCCCAAGCGCTCCACCCTGCACGATGCGCCCGGCTGCACAGGTTGCGCGCTGTGTGCCGTGCGCTGCCCGTTTGATGCCATTCAGATGGTGAAAATCATCAAGCCGTAGCAGGCAGGCAATGCTGGTGGCAGCTCGACCTGTCCTCGCCTTAATGGAAAGCAGTGCCCTCCAGAAACCGCAGTAAACCACTGCTGCGCTGCGTAGAACTACCCATAGCCGAGCCCAGCAGCCCCGGCACTTCTGACCACAGCGAAAACGCCTTGCGCGCCCGCGTGATGCCGGTATAGACCAGCTCGCGGCTGAGCACGCTGCCGCCTTGTTTGGACAGCACCAGCGCCGTGTGTTCAAACTCCGAGCCCTGGCTTTTGTGCACCGTCAGCGCAAACGCTGTTTCCACATGCGCCAGGCGTGCGGTGCTGACATGGTGCAGTTGGTCGCCCTGCAAAAAGTACACGCGCAGCCGCGCCGGGTCAGCAAAGCTGGACAGAGCCATGCCAATGTCGCCGTTGAACACGCCCAGCTGCGCATCGTTGCGCGTCACCATCACCGGGCGGCCCATGTACCACTCTCCATCTTTGCGAATGGCACCACGTTGATGTAATAGCGCCTCTATGGCGCGGTTCAGGCCGGCCACGCCCCAGTCACCCTCGCGCACGGCGCACAGCAGGCGGTAGCGGTCAAAGGCGGTCAGCACCGCCTTTACCCAATTCTGGTGTTCTGCCTCCGCAGCAAAGCGCTGACCCCGACCCTGGGCCAGCACTTCGGTATACAGCGCATAGCTGGCAGCATTGCCACGGCCTTGCACGGCGCTGCGCACCACAGCCTCCACCGCGCCGCCTTCGCGCGCCCACAGCTCGGCGTTCAGACCCGACTGGGTTTGCGCATTCAGCAGCGCCGAAGCACCGGGGGCATCGCCCGCATTCACGGCCAGCGCCAGCTGACCGATAGGGCCACCAAAGCGGCGGCTTTCGCGCAGCATGACGGTGTGCTGGGCCAGCGGCAGCGCCGCAGCACGCGACTTGAATGAATCGGGCAGGACTTGGCCCGCTACGCGTTCGGCATAGGCCAGCGTGTCTGCCGTGTAATGGCCTTGCTGCGCATCGCGGCACAGGTCGCCCAGCACGGCACCGGCCTCAACCGAGGCGAGCTGGTCTTTGTCACCCAGCAGAATCAACCGCGCCGTGGACGGCAGAGCTTGCAGCAGCGCGGCCATCATCTCCAGATGGATCATGGAGGCCTCATCGACGATGAGCACATCCACATCCAGCGGATTGCCCGCGTGGTTGGCAAAGCGCCGCGTATCGGGCCGCGCCCCCAGCAGAGAGTGCAGCGTGCGCGCTGCGCCCATGCGCTTGACCAGCATGTCCAGGTCCAGCTCGCCGTTCACGGCATCTTTCAGCTCCAGCAGCGAACTGTCGATGGATTGCTTGAGTCGCGCCGCCGCCTTGCCCGTGGGCGCAGCCAGCGCCACGCGCAACTGCGAGGCATCGGGCGCGGTGGCAAAAAGCAGTGCCAGCAGACGGGCGGCGGTATAGGTTTTGCCCGTACCCGGCCCGCCGGTGATGACGGACAGCCGCCCGCGCAACGCCAGCGCGCAGGCCAGCTTTTGCCAGTCCACCCCATCATCAGAAGCGTGAAAAAGACGGTTCAGCCAGTTGCGCACCAGCGGCTCGTTCACTTCGGTGCCAGCCGTTGCCGTGCGCTGGGCGATGTGCGCCGCCACATTGCGTTCGTAGTCCCAATAGCGGCGCAAATAGAGCAGCGGCGCCGGGCCATCGAGCAGCACCAGCGGCTGACCTTGATCCTCGGACGGTTCGCCCTGCATCACCACGCGCACCACCGGGCTGCGGAGCAGAGCCTGCAGCCAGTCACCCAGCATGGAAGGCAGCTGCTCCCACAGTGATAGCTGCACAGGCATAGCTTCTTTGGGCCAGCCCAGGATTTCATTGGGATTGTGCGCCAGCGCCAGCAGCGGCAGGCAGCTGTGGCCCCGCCCTTCCATCTGGGCCAGCACCGCAGTGGCGATCAGCAGCGCAGGTTCGGCATCGGTATCTTGCTCGGCCACAAAGGCGGCCAAGGCGCTGTCCAGCCGGCGCAGCAGGCCGACATCGGCCAAGCGTTCCAGCGCAGCCAGCAAAGCTGCGGTAGTCAGAGTGGCCGTGTCGCCGTCTTCGGGGGCGGTCGTAAATCCAGTGGTAGATGTGCCGGTTGCAAACAAGTCCAGCGTTTGCAGATCGGCTTTGCGGCGGCCCTTCATGGCTGCATCTCCTCGGGGTTTAGGGTCTCGTCACTGAGCAACGCATTCAGGCCATCGAGCAGCGCCAGCGGCGGTGCAAGCACATGCATGCCAGCGGCGTCGCCATCCAGCCCACGCATGAAAAAGTAGAGCGCGCCGCCCAGTTCCTGGGCGGGGTCGTAGCCATCACCCAGACGGCTTTGCAGCAGGCGGTGCAGCGCCAGCAGATAGAGTGCGGCCTGCACGTCGTAGCGGTGCTCCAGCATGGCGCGGGCCAGTGCGTCGGGCGTATAGGCTGCGCCTTCGTTGCCCAGGTGATTGGTTTTGTAATCCAGCACCCAGTAGCGCCCACCGTGGCTGAAGACCAGGTCGGCAAAGCCCATCAGCATGCCGTGCAGCTCACGCTCAGGCAAGCTGGGGCGCGGCTGGCCCGGCAAGATGTGCTGGCGGCACAGGGCATCAATGCGCTGGGCCGACAGACGCTGCGCGGGCAGCCAGAACTCCATCTCGGGCAGCAAGGCATCGCCCTGCCCCAGCTCTGCCAGCGATACGCCAATGGGCGCCAGCGGCTGGTGCACCGCAGCGCGCAACCACTGCAAGGTGTCTGCCGCCTGCTCTTTGCGGCCCGCACGTTCGCAGCGGCGCAGCAGGCGCGCGGCCAAGGGTTCGCTGGCCTCGGGGTCCTCCTCGGCTTGCAGTGCAAAGTCTTCGCCCGCCAGCCATTCCATCTGGTCGTGCAGAAAATTGCCCACCACGGGGCCACGCATAAAACGGTGCCACACGGCTGCATCGCTGCGGGCTCCCGCGGTCAAAGGCATAGCTGTGATGGCGCTCAAATCCAGCACGCCGTCGCCTGCGCTGTCGGCCTGCAAGGCGCGCTCATCTTCGGCCGGGTTTTGTGCGGCCACGGGCAACACCGGCAAGCTGGGCGCAGCCATGGCGCGGGTCAGCGACGAGAAACTGCCAATGCCCCAGCGGCGGTCAAACTGCGCGTCGTACAACGGCGCATCGGCTAATTCAGGCAATGCGCCCGCAGGCACATAGCGGGTGGGCACGGGCAGATCGGCCGGCAGATCGACCACCGCAATGTGCGGGCAGCTGTCGCTCAAAGTCTGCACGCTGGCCCGCCATCCTGCTACGGATTGTGAAGCACCACCCGCAAGCAGGTAGCCCGCTGCGCCCTTTTCATTGGCACAGTTCTTTCCACTGCGCAGCTTCATCGGAGCCAGTCCCATCCACAGCGCATGGCGCGGGCGAGTCAGCGCCACATACAGCAGGCGCAGGTCTTCACGCAGGCGTTCTGTGTCAGCCTGCGCCAGCTGCGCGCTGTCGTAGTCAAGCACCAGCTCACGCGCCGGAGCGCCGTCCACCAGCACGGGCAGCGACAGGTAAGCCGCCTTGCCATCCACAGGTCGAAAGCTGCCCCCAAACGGCAGGCAGACCACCGGATATTCCAGCCCCTTGCTCTTGTGCACGGTGACGACCTTGACCAGATCAGCGTCCGATTCCAGCCGCACAATTTGCGCATCGCCCGTCGCCCCCGGCGTTTCGATCTGCGTGGCCAGCCAGCGGATCAGCGCCTGCTCTCCCTCCAGCTGGGCGCTGGCGCTTTGCAGCAGCTCGGCCAGGTGCAGGTAGTTGGTCAGGCGGCGCTCGCCGCCCATGCCCTGCAGCCAGCGCGCGGGCAGCTCAAAGCGGTACAGGGTCTGGCGCAGCATGGCCAGCACGCCCAGCCGCAGCCAGAGACTGTGCAGCTCTTTCAACTGCTCGCTGCGCGCATCAAAAGCTTCGTCATCGCTGGCCAGCCAGGCCAGTTCGTCAAACGACAAGCCCATCATTGGCGTGGCAAGGCCAGCGCGGGCGGCCAGGCCATCCAGCGGCGTAGCCACGGCGCGCAACCACAGCAGCAAGTCCTGCGCTTCGTCGCTGGCAAACACCGAATCCTGATCGGACAGATAGACCGACGCCACATTGCGCCTGGCCAGTGCGCGGCGCACGGCTGCAGCCTCTTTGCCCGTGCGCACCAGCACGGCAATATCGGCAGGGCGCATGGGCTGCAGCGGCTTACCGTCTTCGGCAAAGCCCGTGCCTTCGTCCATCAGCCACTGCACGATCTGGCTGGCGCAAAACTCCGCCCCACGGCGGCGAATGTCGTCGTTGCTGAGTGCGGCTCTGGGCTCATCGGCACCTTCGTCCCACGCCACCGTCAGTGCTGCCATGGGCTGACTGCCTTGCATCAGCCGCTCTTTGCGGCCATTGGCGTTGACGGGCTCGAACGGAAGCGGATTACTCTGCCCGGCGCGGAACATGAAGGCACCTTCACCATCCCGCGCTTCAGCCTGCACAAACCACTGGTTGACGGCATCGACCAGCGCCTGTGTAGAGCGGAAGTTGGTGTCCAGCACATAGTGGCGGCCTTCGGTCGCCGCCCGGGCCTGCAGGTAGCTGTAAATGTCCGCACCGCGAAAACCATAGATGGATTGCTTGGGGTCCCCAATCAGCAGCAAGGCGCTTTCCAAGCTGTTGTCTGCTGTTTGATAAATCTGGGCAAACAAGCGGTATTGCAGCGGCGAGGTGTCTTGAAACTCGTCAATCAGCGCCACCGGATACTGCGCCAGAATGCTGGCGCGCAGGGCCGGACCGTTATCACCCGCCAGCGCGGCATCCAGCCGCTGCAGCATGTCGGCAAAGCCAAAGGTACCGGCCTGGCGCTTGAGCCACAGCAGGCGCTGCTGCACATGGACAGCGGCATGCAGACGCAGCGCCACGCTGGTGGCAGGCAAGGCATCCAGCGCATGCAGCAACTGCGCTAGCTCCGCAAATTCGGTGGGCAGTAGCAAGTCCATGGTCGAGCCCTTGAAGGCCTCGGCCATGCCTTCGGGGCACAGGCGCTTGCGGGCGGAATCACTCAACTCCAACGGCTGGTTCAGCGGGTCTTGCGTCCATGCGGTAATGCGGGCGAACCAGTCGGTGTAGTAGCGCGCTTGCAGCTTGCGCTTGTCCCACAGCGCACCGCGGCCATCCATCTCGGCCTCCACCCAGTGCAGCAGGCGCTCTGCCTTGCCCACCCAGCCATCGGCTAAACCTTGCAACGTCTGGGTCCGCACTGCTTGCGTCTGCGCAATGCAGTCGGCCAGCGAGCCGGCACCTGCAGCCGCCGGTACGGTTTCTCGCAGCAGCGCCTGCATGTCTTTGACCAGTCCGTGCACGTCGGGCCAGACGTTCAGCGCAGCTTCCAGCACCTCGCCAGACAGCGGGTAGCACTGCTGGCGCCAGTAGTCCTGCGCGGCCTCGGTCTGGCGCTGGCTTTCATCGGCCTCCAGCGCTTCATCAAACAGGTTGCCGCTGTCAAAAGCGTGTTCGCGCAGCATGCGCTGGCACCAGGCGTCGATGGTATGGATGGCGGCATCGTCCATGCACTGCGCAGCCATGTCGAGCCGCCATGCGGCGGTGTCGCGCGCCTTGCCTTCGGGATAGGCATCGCGCAGGTCACGCAAGAAGCTATCGTGCGCAGCCGGTTCGGCCTCGCCACGAAAACACTGCACGGCCTCGATCAAGCGGGCACGAATACGGTCTGACAGCTCGCGCGTAGCGGCACGCGTGAAGGTCATGACCAGAATATCGGGCGGCATCAGCGGCCTGACAAAGCCTTCTCCTTCTCCATGGCCCAGCACTAACCGCAAGTAGAGCGCTGCAATGGTCCAGGTCTTGCCCGTGCCTGCACTCGCTTCGATCAGGCGCGAGCCCCAGAGAGGGAAGTGCAACGGTTGCAGCACATGGCCGCTCGATTGAGGGGCGCTCATGCCTGCTCTCCTTCGTGTTCAGTCGTAGTGGCGGCGGGCAAGGCTTCAGTTCGCACCTGGCTGGCCAGCCAGTCATGCAACGGGCCATAGACAGCCTTGGCCAGCCCATGAAAGCGCAAATCCGCCGTCAGCGCTTCCCAGCCCGGATAGCAGCGCGCCCAGCTGGGGTCTTCGCGTTCACCCGTCACCATGTAGCCGCCTTCATAGGCTTGCGTGGCGGCCAGCAAGTCATCCTTGCCTGCCGCCATCGCGCTTTTCAAAGGCAGTGGCAGCGGTGCGTTCTGCCCTTCCAGCCACAAGGCCATCAGCGCCAGCAAGCGGGTGCGGGCTTCTTCGGCCTCCAGCGGCTGTACCCAGACAATGGTGTCGCGTGCCACCACCCCCATCAGCGTGTCTTGGCCGGTAGCGGACAGAGCCAGACTGCGCACATACACGGGCAGCAGCTTGGCGGCCTGCAACTCGCCCTTGCGGTTGAGCAGAGTGCGCGGCTCCAGCGCCAGCCAGCAGCGGGCAAAGCTGTCGCCCTGGCCATCTGCCGCATTCTCTCCCCGCTCTTGCAGGCCATCGATCCAGTCATCCAGCAACAGTTCGCCTTGCTCCAGCCGCAAACGCTGGCGCGGTGCGGCCTGCGGCCACTGTTGCATTTGCGCCTGCCAGGCCAGCAGCGATGGCGTGGTCTGCGCCTGCAAGGCCTCGGCCTCACGCACACCCAGCCCAGCCAACGGCAGTGCGCCCGCGCGGGCCAGGCGCTGCACCTGACTGTGCACTTGCGCGCTCACATCGACCTGCGTGCTTTGGGCCAGTTGCGTGCGCACGCCTTGCTGCAATTGCTGAATCAGGCCGTATGCAGTCAGGCCGTCGACGGTGAACAGCTCGTCGTCCTCCACCACTTCGTCTTCTTGCTCAAAGCGCACCAACAGGCGATTACGCAAAAAACTGCGTGCAGGGTTGCGCAAAAAGTCGGTCAGGCGCGCCAACGTCAGCGGTACTTCGGGATCGGGCTCGAACGCGGGCACGGCGGGCACGGCTTGCGCTTCGCTCTGCGCGTAGGCCCCATACCATTCGCGGGCGAAGGTCGAGAGACCCGAGGCTTGCTCAAAATAACGTCGACTGAACGGCTGCAGCGGGTGCTGCTGCGTGCGCTGGGCGAGCAAGCTGCCACCGCCCTCCCCTTGCCAGCCCTGCGCCAGATAGTCGCGCAGCTGCGAGACCAGCACCGAAGGTGGCTGCACGCTGTTGTCGCGCACATGGCGGCCCGCCCAGCTGATGTAGAGCCTGCGGCGCGCGGAGAGCAAGGCATCCAGCATCAGCTGGCGGTCATCATCGCGGCGCGCGCGGTCGCCGGGGCGTTGCTGGCCCGATTGCGCCATCAGGTCAAAGTCCACGCGCGTGGCACGGCGCGGGTAGTCCCCGTCGTTCATACCCAGCAAGCAGACCACCTCAAACGGAATGGCGCGCATGGGCATCAGCGTGCAAAAGGTCACACCGCCGGCGCGAAAACGCTGGTTGAGCGCTGGCTCAGACAGCGCTTGCAGCCAGGCTTCTTGGGCCACTTCCAGCGGAATATCTGCATCAAACCCGGCTTGCTCGCAGGCGGTCTGCCAGCTGACCAAAGCCGCATCCAGTGCGGACACCAGCGCCTGGTCTTCATCGGTCTGCGCCACAAAGAAATCGTCCAGCAGCGCACGAAAGCGCTGTGCCCATACATCCGGCGCTGCGGCAACGCCCGCCGCTTGCCACCACTGCAGCATGCGCGCCAGCAAGCTGGCCAGTGAGCCCGCCAGATCAGCCGTCAGGCCACCCACTTCGTCGTACGGCTCCATGCCCGCAAAGGTCTGCACGCCAGCCTCGCCGTCGATGCCCACAGCCGGGCCGCTGGCGTAGCCCAGCAGCATGCGGCGCAAACCAAACCAGGCGCTGTTCGGGTCGCCACAAGCGGCCAGACCCAGCTGCGCACGCTGTGCATGGTTGAGCCCCCAGCGAATGCCCGCACCTGCCATCCAGTGCGTGAGCTGGGGCAAATCATTGGCGTCCAGCCCCACACGCGCCGCCACGGCGGGCACATCCAGCAAGTCACACAGTTCGCTCAAGCGGCAGCGCTGCTGCGGCAGTTTCAGCAGCCATTGCAGCGCCGTCACCAGAGGGCTGCTGGCGCGCGCACCCACGTCGGCAATGTCGAACGGGATATGTCGCGCATCGTGACGGCCATACTGGCCAAACACTGCGCGGATGGCGGGTGCCGCCTCTTCAATGGCTGGCAGCATCACCACGACTTCGCGCGGCGCCAGCGCAGCCTGACCCGGCGTTGCGGGCTGAGCCAGCCAATGCAGCAACTGGTCGTGCAGTACTTCCAGCTCACGCACCAGGCCATGGGTCTGGTGGAAGACGATGGACTGGTCGTCTGCCGCAATCTCCAATGGAGGATGCTCCGACATGGGCACCAGGTCGCGGATGCGCTGCTGCACCTGCACCAGCAGCGGCGCATCGGCCAGATCGTTAGCATCAGCCTCGTCATACACATCCACGCGCGGCCAGTTCCATTGCGCGGCGGTGTCGCTGGTGGTGTCGAAGGCATCCAGCTGGCGCACGTAATCGCGGCTCTGGCGACCCCAGGCAGCCAGCAGCGGGTGGGCGTGGGCGTGCATGGCTTCGAGCGGAATCTGCGCCAGGTCCTGCCCACCTTTGTTGGCATGGCGGCGGCGCTGCTGGCGCAGCAGCTCACGCCCGTCAATGGCATCAGCCCAGTGAAAACGGCAGGGGTTGGGCACGGCAATCAGCACCTGACTGTGCTGGGCAATGCCACTCAAAAACTGCATCAACGACAGCGGCATCTGGCTCATACCAAACACCACCACCCGGCGCGCCAGCGGCGTCACCGGCGGCTGGCCGCTTTGCAGCGCGCCCAGAATGCGTGCCAGCAAGGCGGGGCGGGTGGCTGTGCGCTCTGTTTCATTCAGTTCGGCCAGCACCTTGCGCCACAGCAAGGGCTGCCACAGCTGGCCTTCGGGAACCGGCACATCGGAGCGGCCTGGGGTGCGCAGTACGTTGTCCCCTTGCTCCCAGGCGGCCAGCCAGTCTGCACGGTAGATCTGGTACTGGTCAAACAAGTCGGCCAGTTTTTCGGCCAGTTGCAGCAGGCGCTGCGGCTCACCAGGGCGCAGAAAGTTGGCGATGGGGGCGAATTCAGCCTCTTCCAGACACAGCGGCAGCAGGCGCATCAGCCGCCAGATCATGGGCGTCTTGTCCAGCGGCGATTCACGGGGCACCTCGTGCTTGCCCAGAATTTGCCGGTAGCTACGCCACACAAAACGCGCGGGCAGTTCCACCTGTGCGGCTGCGCACACGCCTTGCTCCTCGGCCATGCGCATCTTGAACCACTCGGCCATGCCGTTGCTCTGCACCAGCACGATTTCAGGCTCGAGCGCCTGCAGCGGGTGGGCGGCCAGCCAGGCCATGACCGTATCAGCCAGCGCCTCGGTTTGGTTGCCGTGCAGGGCAATCAGGCCCGGCTGCCAGTGACTTGCCGATTGCGGCGCTATTGATTGCTGCTGTGCTGCCACACACGCTCCTGTGCTTGTCTGTGCCGATGAAGCTGCAAGCTTAACGGCTGGCGACTGACGGGAGGTGTCACAGATTCGCTATCAAAAGAAAAGCTGCTCGCGCTTGTCAGCTCTTGAGTACACAGCAAATATCCTAAAAATACGCCTATCCGCATGCAGTAGGCGCTCTGATTTTTGAATATTGCTCTGACTCGATGCGCGCTAATGATTTATCGAGAACAAGCGCACACACCATGAAAAAAGCCCCAGACCATTGCTGATCTGGGGCTCTAAATCTGGTGGCCCGGGACGGAATCGAACCGCCGACACAAGGATTTTCAATCCTCTGCTCTACCGACTG
>ERZ724504.2-NODE-2-length-147983-cov-8.612886_pt1 | contig 147983 bp, 127 predicted proteins | sample MGYA00376037_ERZ724504 | MGnify/ENA primary metagenome ERZ724504 (study PRJEB28724, sample SAMN07190888) | wastewater metagenome | isolation source: influent of sewage treatment plant in Hong Hong | place: USA: Christiansburg, Virginia | collected 2016-03-01 ... | reverse complement strand
CACCCCCCACCGACGACGCCACCCCAACCGGCCAAATCGACGCCATCACACCAACCTGGCCCGACCACCCCACACCCCCCACCGACGACGCCACCCCAACCGGCCAAATCGACGCCATCACACCAACCTGGCCCGACGGCCTCACGCCCCCCATCGAGCAGCTCGCTCGCCCCGAGCCTTCTACCGACGATCATGAAATCGTGGTGGGCGACAACGACCCGACGGGGATTTCGACGGTCATCGACGTCCCGCTCGCCCTGGACGAACTCGGCCCGCTGGATCCATCGGACGGAGCGCCCCCTCCCTTATCGGCCGAGACGGTCTCCGAGGTGCCAGAGAGCCTCACCTTGGGTCCATCTTCGGACGCGAGCGATGAGCCCAGCGACATCAGTGATGTCGCTGGGCTCGATCCGGATGAACGTTCACCAAGGCGCCGCCTGTTCGGTCGCCGGCGACGCCGAGGCGAGGAGCCGCCAACACCCACCATCGTCCCGGAGCCGGTCATGGGGTCCGATACGACCTTCGCCGCTACCGAGACGAGCGACCCGCAGGACGAGCGGGAGGCTCAAGACCAAGCGTCCAGCGATACACCGGAGCCCTTTCCTGGGGGCTCGTCCGATTTGCCTGGCGCTCCAAGGAGTCAGCGCAGACCTCGACGCAACGTCGTACTCCCAGGGCAGCAGGAATCGACGGAAGCCACCACCGACGATGGCGCACTCCAATCGATCGAAGCGGCAGTACCGGGCATGCCGAAAGAAGAGCCGCCGAGCCCGCCATTCCCCATCATCGACACCAACGACGTGCTGCCAAAAGGCTCACTCTTCACCGGCCCGACGGTGGAGCCTCTCGTCGTGGAGCCTCCGGAGGCCACCTCCATCGGGTGGACCGACGAAGCGCCGTTGGTCTCCCCGTCAGGGTCACGCACGGACGACCAAATCCTCGAGTTCTCAGGCGTTGAGCCCGAACGCCCAGCATCTGGTGAGTTGTTTGGGCACACTCATGATGCTGCTGCTGCGTCGCTATTTTCCGATGCGCCTGAAACTGCCGCCGTCGACATCCCCAGCATCGAAGCGGCGTCGGAACTCTTTGTTGCGCCGGTCCCGGATACCGACTGGCACCCCCTGGACGAAATTACAGCCGCTCGGCTGAGCGATGCGATCAACCCTGATGCCGAAGTCGGCGCTGCCACATCTGAGCTAGAGCTAGAGCTAGAGCCCGAGCCCGAGCCCGAGCCCGAGCCCGAGCCCGAGCCCGAGTCAACTGAAGAGCCCGAGCCCGAGCCCGAGCTGCTCTTTCCGAGCGAATACCCTCCGGTCACCGCCACCCACACTGAAGTCGACGCGATCCCCCCCGAAGACCAGGACGAGGACTGGCTCACCGTCAACCAAGCTGGGTTCAGCGAAGCGATCACCCCCGATACTGACATTGGCACTGTCGCATCCGAGCCGGAGCCGGAGCCAACTCACGAACCCGAACCCGAACCCGAACCTGAACCCGAACCCGAACCCGAGCCCGAGCCCGAGCTGCTCTTTCCGAGCGAATACCCTCTGGTCACCTCGGCCCACGCTGAAGTCGACGCGATCCCCCCCGAAGACCAGGAGGAGGACTGGCTCTCCATTGACGCGGCGGCCTTCATGGTCGGCGGGGTCGCCAACCATGAAAAACCAGCCGAGGACGCTCTCGAACTTTTTGACGACTATGTGCCGTCCTGGGCGGACGGATCCGAACCCATCGTTCATCCGGCGGCCAACGGCCCGGCGGTTTCAGTCGCAACTGAGTTCTTCAGCTTGGACGGGATTCTGGCTGACCTTCGCATGCTTCGAGACAAGCAGCCCGAGCGAACCGATGCCGACGACCATGGCCTCCCGGAAACCGCAGCCCTTCAATTCGACATCCTCGATGACACTTCGCAGGCCGCAGACCAGAGCGAGGTGCCCCCGGCAGTATCGACTGGGGTAGCCACTCCGGTCGTCGATCTGGCCGAACTCCCCGAAGAATCAGGCGACCGGCCAGAGGCGATGATCGCCATTCCGGCGATGATGCCCGCGGGTTTGAACAGCGTTGCTGTTGATCCCCACGGCGGGGCGTCAAGCACCCGCCAGCCAAACCACGACGTCTTCGCGGAACTTGCCGACCTCGACGGAACCGAGGGCATACGCGGAATTCTTGACGATGCTCCAGACACCGATGGTCACATTGACTCCCACGATTGGTGGGACTTCGAAGACACAACCCAACGCAACGACGACCGGGCCGGATTTCGTGCGGCCGCAAATGCCACCGAGGCCATCGACCTCACCGGCACCGAGCAGATCAGCCTCGCCGCGAGTGATCTTGCCGCTCCACCCACCGCCTCGAAACCGAGCGACCTGGATGCGCTCGATGGGCCAGATTCAGTCGCCTACGAGGCTGCAATGCACGCCTTCTTCGACGCCCACGACGACGACGGCAAGGACGGCCTCAACGATCCCGATGACGACGAGGCCGATGGACTCTTCACCTCGGTTGTCGACGACAGCGAGGCGATCTCCGAACGATACAACGAAGCCGAGCCAGGCTCAGCCCAGCTGGATTCCATTGACGACCGTGATGGTGTTGACCGCTGGGTGGAGGACACCGAGGACTCGCACGGCGACTGGCTTGAACGCACTCGCCGAACAACAGCCGCCAACGTGATAGGTGCCATCGCTGCACTGTTGGCGATCATCGGTCTGCTGATGGCCACCGTCTGGGTCGTACAGAACATTTGAGCCCACATGCCGGGCGTCGCCAACTCAGCGCTGCAAGGGCTCCGGCTAGTCTCAACCGACGGTCCCGAAGTTCGGGATGCGTGATGCCAAGGAGTTCCCATGCGACGAACTAAGACCATGCTCATCGGCGGTATCGCCGCATTGACCCTCGCCGTGGCAGGTTGCAGCGGATCGGTTTCCAAATCCGATTTCACTGCCGAGTTCACCAAGGCTGCAACCAGTGAGGACTCGCCGTTCACGAAGGAGCAGGCCACCTGCATGGGAGACAAGATCTACGACGAGGTCGGCGAGGACAAGATCACCGAGCTCAATGACGAACTCGCAGGCAGCGACGAGTTCCCCAAGGAACTGATTGCGCCCGTGGCCAAGGCCGGCCCGGAGTGCGTTCCTGCCGGAGACCTCCTGAAGGATGAGCTGACCGCGTCGGGCATCACCCCGGAGCAGGCCGACTGCATCGCTTCTGGAATCAACGACGACAAAGCCTTGAACCAGCAGGTGTGGGACGCCATCGCCGCCTCAGCCGCGGGCGATCAGTCGAAAGCAGACGATTTGCAAGGTGCCATTACGGACATGGCCACCAAATGCGTCGGCGGTTAAATGGGCTTGATTCGTCCTCACATCAGGTTTGAGGGCGAATCGCCTCAGGCTTTGTGAGCCCCGCTGTGGCCATGTAGTCCTGGCCACAGCGGACGGCCCACACTGCTCGTGAAAGAACGAGCGCGTTCCACAAGATCCAGCGAGTAGGCCATGATCGGTCGGCGGCCGACTCCAGTTCAGCCATACTCAGGTACAGTTGGCGGCTGACCAGGTCATCACTACTCCTTCGGTCCGCCGCCGCCGCCATCGCGGTTGTCACCGCCACGGCACTTCTTGTTGGGTGCGGCGACGATCTCAGCGGAGCAGAGGCAACAGGGGGTTTGACGACCACCGGCAACTCAACCACCTCAACAGCGTCGCCGCAGGAGCAATCGGTCTCGCGAAGTAAATTCAAAGAAGAGTTCGCTGCTGCCGTCACCGGCGAAGGGTCGCCGTTCACAGAGGAGCAGACGTCGTGCAGGGGCGACAAGATCTATGACGAGGTCGGCGCCGACAGGATTACCGAGCTCCACGACAAGCTCGTGGATAGTGGCAACATCCCCAGCCGACGTTGGCTTCGTGTGCGTCAAAGGCCGAACAGCGGGCGCTTCTTTTGCGCCGCCCAAGTGCGTGGGAACCGGGATTCCAGCGGCTCGTCCCGTGCGATCAGCACGGCATAGTGGCCTCCCGGCAGATCGACCAGAAGAGCCGGACCAAAGCCAAGTGGCGCCGCTGCCAGCGCATTCCACCTGTCCGTGACCTCGGGCGGCTCCGAAACCACCACCACACCCCCGCGTTGTACCAGACCAGCCGCACACTCAGCGGTTGGGGCGGGCCCAGCGAAGCTGCGTGCCACCACCACGTCGCAGGTGCCCCGCCACTCCGGATCCTGGCCTACCTCCTCGGCCGGACGATTCAGCACGGTCACCCGAGACTGAACCCCGAGTCGCCAGGCGGCCTCCGCCAGCCAGTCGGTGCGTTTGGATTTGCCGTCGATCAGCAGCAGATGAGCCTCGGTGACAACCGCCAACACCAACCCTGGAACTCCGCCCCCCGAACCGAGGTCGGCGATACGGGCGGGTGCCAACACCGGCCGGGCGTCACTCCACGCCTCCGCAAAACCCAGCGCATGATCGATGTGTCGCTCCACCGGCCCCTGACCCAGAAATCCGAGGCTTTGCGCGTCGCCGAGAACCTCGAGCATCGATTGGATCTGGTCGCCGTCCAACTCGAATCGATCGGTCATGTTGCCTCAACGCCATCGTTCAGCATCCGTCGATCCTCGACTTGGGGTTGACGCCCGGTACGAAGTGGCGACAATTCGGCATCGACCAGCAACGAACTGCGGCGCCCGCTGATCAGGCGCTCATGACGACCCCCCCAGCCTCGCAGCTCAGCATCTCCGGCCCGAGAGGATTCGAAATCGGCCCAAGTCTCCCAGGTGTCGAATCCCCAGAGCATCAGACACTCGCTGTCGTCGCCCATCGCTGTCGAGAGGGCAAGCGCCAACGAGAGCCCCTGGCGCCCGTAGTGCTCCACCAACTCGCGGAGCGCCTCGATCATTTCTGCGCTACGACCAACCGGACATCGCCACCACTCGTGAAGGTACCCGCCGGCCGACCACCCGTTCCGCAAATGGGCCTCAATCCCGGGCGACCATTCGGGTGCGACGGCGATGCGGTCGAATCCCCCGTGGCGAAACTTGGCAGCAGCCTCCCACCACCGGACCAGATTTGGGTCCTGATGACTCGGCCCCACCAGTTCGTGGCCGAAGTTGTGGGCCAGGTCGTCCCACCCCGCGTATTCCCACAGGTTCACCACGCTTGGCCACGTCCCGGTGGAGCCCACCACCGAGAAGACCCCGAAGCACAGCTGCCGCCGTGCCGGGCCGTTGTCGGGCCACCAGTTGGCGGTCATGTGATGTTGGTAGCGGGAGCGGTTGGCCCCGGAGATGGCCACCTCTTCGTGGATGTAGACGCGGCTCATGGGATGCAGTCTGGTCTCCGATAACGTGCCGCGCTGACTTTGAGAAGGGGAAACACCATGGCCGACGATCACGAACCGGCGGTGCTGACCGAACGGGTGGGCCACGTGCTGGTGGTCACCCTCAACCGTCCGGACCGCATGAACACCATTAATGGCGAGGTGCTGGTGCGCTTCTACGACGCCATGTTGGAGGCGGACAGCAACCCGGACATTCGGGTGGCGATCATCACCGGCGCAGGCAAGAACTTCTGCGCCGGTGCCGACCTGAAAGAAATGGCCGGTGGCCATCAGGGCGAGGACACCAGCGGTGTCGACGTGCAGGGCCGTCTGGCCGCCGACCCCGATTTACCGTGGAAGGCGCTCCTGCGCACCTGGCGGCCCAACGTTCCGCTGATCACCGCAGCCGAGGGGCAGGCGATCGCCGGCGGCACCGAACTGACCGGCGCCACCGAGATTCGCGTGGCGGGGGAGTCCGCAAAGTTCGGCATCTCCGAAGTGCGCTGGTCGCTCTATGCGATGGGCGGGTCGGTGGTGCGCATCCCACGCCAGATCCCGTACACCGTGGCCGCTGAATTGTTGCTGACCGGCGACCACATCGACGCTCAGCGAGCGCTGCAGTTGGGCCTTGTCGGTCACGTGGTGCCCGACGGCGAAGCACTGACCAAGGCGTTGGAGATCGCTGAGCGCATCGCCGCCAATGGTCCCCTTGCCGTGAAGGCGATCCTGCGCACCCTGCGGGAGACCAACGGTATGCAGGAGACCGAGGCACTCGACCACGAGTTCACCTACGGGTGGGACGTGTTCGCCTCTGAGGACGCACGGGAGGGTCCACGGGCCTTCAAGGAAAAACGCACCCCCAACTTCAAGGGGAAGTAGCCCCACCCGATCCGAATGGCTCAAGCCAGGTGAGCCACGCTCACCAGTGCGGGCATGAGAGCCGCAAGGCGCCCCAATCGGCCTCGCCCACCATGACTGGACCGTCCAGAGTCTTGACGTAGGCGGACCAAATCCGTGCGAAGCGTTTCGAAGGTGCGGTCTGGGTCGAGCCGCGCGGCGCGTCCGTGCTCCGTCACCCAAAGACCAGGACGCCAACACATCGAGCGCAGACAGTTCCACCTCGGTCTGCCGAAACGACGTGAACCGCTCGAGGCAGACCTTCGCCCGCTCGGCTGCGATCAAAACGACCAGTAGCTCAGTTAGCGGCCTCGACCCATCCCCGCAGCCGCCTCGAACAGTTCATCGCGGAAATCAGGGTGGGCGATCTCAGCCAGCGCCGCCGCACGCTCGCGCACGGTCCGCCCTTGCATCTCGGCCGCTCCGTATTCCGTGCACACCACGTCCAGGTGATGCCGGGGCGTGGTGACCACCGAGCCGGCCATCAGCGTCGCCGTGATTCGACTCCGCAACTGACCGTCGATCGTGGCCGTCGACGGGAGACAGATCAGCGATCGGTCGGACAACTCAAGGCCCGACCCGGAGACGAACTCCTCGTGGCCTCCGATGCCGGAAAACTGTTTGCCGTCAATGGTGTCGGCCACCACCTGACCAAAGAGGTCAATCGACATCGCGCCGTTGATCGACACCATGTTGGCGTTGTTGGCGATCACCTCGGCCGAGTTCACCACGTGCACCGGCAGGAACCGCACATCATCACGGTCGTTCAGCCAGTCGTACAGGCCCTGGTTTCCGGCGGCGAAGGTGGTGATCGAGTAGCCCTGGAAAATGCCTTTGGCATTGTTGGTCACCTTGCCGGAATCGTGCAGCAGCTTGAGTCCGCTCGTGAACATCTCCGAGTGGATGCCATAGTCGCCACCGTCGCCCTCGACCAACAGCTTGGCAATGGTGGACGGAATCGACCCGATGCCCGTCTGAATCGTTGACCCATCAGAGATGTAGCCGGTGGCGAACCCGGCGATCGCCCGGTCGATCTCGGAGGGTTCAGGATCGGGCAGTGCTACCGGAGACCGGTCGGTCTCGACCACGAAGTCGCACTCGTCGACGTGCATACGGTGCGAATAAGGGCCCAGGCCCAAGGTGCGGGGGAAGTGGGGGCTCACCTCGACGATCAATACCCGATCGGGATCGGCACCTGCCCGATGAAGTTCGTCGACGGTGGCGCCGGCGTGAAGCGACAGGCTCATCCAACCGGCGGCGTCGGGAAGCGCAGCGGCCGTGGCCATCACCCGAGGCGCCTGTGCCTCGAGCACCGGAGCAAACCGACGAAAATCGGCCGGGACGAACTCGATATTGAAACCGGCATCCCGGTAGCCCCGTTCGATCGGCCCAAAAAAGCCGGACAAAAACCGCACGGTCGGTTTGGTGAACAGGTCGTACAGATCGGTGAGGAGCGCCCCCGCCACCGTGAGATCCTCCCAGTCGTCGCGTGCACCAAGCGCGTGGAGGAGGCCGATCGGGTGACCAGGCCCCAACGGCACGCCCAACTCGTCGACAGGGCGGATCGAGGCCACGGCCTCGTCCATTGAATCGGGTTGGAACGTGCTCACGATGCCTCCGGCGTCAGTTGTTGCTGTGACCCTAGCGACCTCCCTCAAGTGAGAGACTGCCATCCGGAGACCCACCAAGAGGTGGGCCATCACGAGGAGGCCGACGTGGGCGATCTGGATCTGGGGATGATGTGGGGTTACTGGGGCCAACTGCCGCCCCCCAACCTGGTGGAGCTCACCCAGGAGGCGGAGCGGCTTGGCTTCACTTCGGTGTGGACCGCCGAGTCGTGGGGTTCAGACGCGTTCAGCCCGCTGGCCTACCTGGCGGCGGTCACCGAGAAGATCCAGCTGGGTACCGCTGTGGCGCAACTGGCGGCCCGCACCCCGACCGCCACCGCCATGCATGCGCTCACCATCGACCATCTGTCGGGTGGACGGTTCAACCTCGGTCTCGGAGTTTCGGGTCCGCAGGTGGTGGAGGGCTGGTACGGCCAGCCATCCAACCGACCATTGGCCAGGACCCGTGAATACGTCGAGATCATTCGTCGCGTGATCGCCCGGGAGGAGAAGGTCGACTTCCAGGGTGAGCATTACCAGCATCCCTACACCGGGCCCGGCTCGGTCGGGCTGGGCAAAGCCCTTAAACCGATTACCCACCCGCTACGTCGCAAGATCCCGATCTTCATTGGCGCCGAGGGCCCCAAGAACGTCACCCAGACCGCCGAGATCGCCGATGGCTGGTTTCCCCTCTACTACTCCCCTTGGCGTCAGGACGTCTACGCCGATCAGCTCACCGGCGCATCGGACGATTTCCAGATCGCCGTGATCTGCCCGTTCGTCGTAACCGGCCCGACCGAGGCCGAGATTGCCGAGGGGCTCGCCGGTATCCGGATGATGTTGGCGTTCTACATCGGGGGCATGGGCGCCGAAGGTCAGAATTACCACACCAAACTGGCCTCACGCATGGGCCTGGGTGACGCCGCGCTGGAGATCCAACGGAAATTTCTCGCCGGTGACCAGGCGGGAGCGATCGACGCCGTGCCGGCGTCCTTTGCCGACGAGATCGCACTGGTCGGGCCACCCGAACGCATCAAAGAACGGCTCAGCGTCTGGAGGGACTCGCCCGTGACCACGCTGTTGATTCACGCCTCGGACAGCCACGGCCTCCAGACGGCCGCAGAGTTGGTCCTCGAAGGGTAGCTTTTCGAGTTACCAAGTTCATTTTTCCGTCGGGTTTGATAGGTTGGTCGTTGGGGAGGCAGATGTGGCCTCCCTAACGGAAGGATCACTATGAACCTCAAACGCGTGGCTCTGCTCGTAGCGGCGCTGGCGACCATACCCGCCGCAGGCTGCGGCAAGCTGGCCGAGAAGGCCACCGAAAAGGCCACTGAAAAGGCCACTGAAAAGGTGATCGAACAGGCCTGCGAGGACGGCGGCGACTGCGAGGTCGACCTCTCCAAGGACGGCGCCACGGTGAAACGTGGCGATACCGAGATGTCGTTCGGAGAGAACGCCGACTACCCCGATGGTTACCCCGACTACCTCAAGTTGGACGGCTTCACCCCGACGCAGACCATACGGAGCGACGACGGGTCCGGGAGCGACGGTGCGGGCGGGTTTGTTGTCACCACGATGGTCAATCCGGACGCCGGAGGCGCAGATTCGCTCGCTGCACTCAGCGGCCAGGCCGAGGAAGCCGGCTGCACCCCGGACGGGGATACGGATTCGATAAACGCCCGAGTCTCCGACATGGGTATGAGCATGGCGCGACTGACGTGCCCGATAGGGCCGGTGCAGATCAGCTTGCGCGATCGCCAAGGGTCCGAGCAGCTACTCCTAGTCTCGATCCACGACAAGGAGTAGCCAACCGATGACCCGGGGCTCGCCGCTGCAAAGTCCCAGCGGCGAGCGCCGGCGGCGGGTATCGTCCCATTCAGCCGCAGTCGGTGTGGCGTACCAAAGGAGGTTCCCACCATGGGCATCAGAGGGCTAACGGTCGCGGTCGCAGCGATCACCATGATCACGCTGAGCGGCTGCGGAAAGATTGCCGAGAAGGCCAGCGAAACGGCCACCGAGAAGCTGAGCGAGCAGGCCTGCAAGGACAATAAGCCCGGGGAAGAGTGCGACGTCGACATCTCCAAGGACGGAGTCAAGGTCAAGACCGGCGACGGATCGTTCTCCGCCGGTGGTGACACCGATTATCCCGATGGGTACCCGGACTATCTGAAGGCCGATGGGTTCAAGCCCATCTCGGCCGTCAGCTCCGGTGACGGATCGGTCAACGTCACGCTCACCGGCAAGACCCCCGGGTCGGCATTGGTCAAGACACTCCAAGGACAGGCCGAGGCCGCCGGCTGCACCACCGACGACGCAACCGCCGCCACGGGCGGAGCCATCGTCACCCTCAACTGCAGCGAAGGCACCGTCACGTTGATGGGCATCGGTGACACCGGAGCCCAGCAGGGCGCCAACGTCACCATCACCCCCGCCTCCTAACCCGCCGGCATCGCCTCATGGTGATTGGGCGCGCGGCCGGTAGGGTGACGAACACCCGTTCTGCCTGCCACCCCCGGAGGTCATCCCCGTGTCCGATCAGGGCGAACTGTTTGCCGAGGCCCCCACGTTTGCGGCGCGTGTGCTGGACACACCCGTCGCCGATGAGATGTCGGAGTCGTTCCTGGCGTACTCGCTGTCGGTCATCACCGCACGCGCCATCCCCGACGTGCGAGACGGACTCAAGCCGGTGCAACGCCGCATTCTCTACGCCATGGACGACATGGGCCTTCGGCCCGACCGGCCCCATCGCAAGTGCGCCGGGGTGGTCGGCGACACCATGGGCAAATATCACCCACACGGCGACGGGGCCATCTACGACGCGCTGACCCGCATGGGGCAGGACTTCTCCCGGGTGGTCACCCTGATCGACCCGCACGGCAACTTCGGCAGCCTCGACGACCCACCGGCCGCGTACCGCTATACCGAGTGTCGGCTGACGCCCGCCGCCCAGGACATGCTGGCCGAGCTCGACGAGAACACCGTAGAGTTCAGGCCCACATTCGACGGCCAGCGAGACGAGCCGGTCGTGCTTCCGGGCCGCCTGCCCAACCTGCTGGTCAACGGCACGTCCGGTATTGCCGTTGGCATGGCCACCAACATGGCCAGCCACAACCTGCGCGAGGTGGCCGACCTGATCGAGCTGGTGATGACCCAGCGTCGGCCCAAACCCACCATCGAGCAGATCATGGCCGTGATCCCAGGCCCCGACTTTCCATCCGGCGGCATCGTGGTGGACGATGGCCTGGCGGAGGCGTACGCCACCGGCAGGGGCACGTTCCGCATCCGGGCCACCGCGGAGATCACCAGGGTCACCAAGAACCGGCAGGGCATCGTCGTCACCGAACTGCCCTACAACGTCGGTCCGGAGCGGGTGCTGACGCGGGCCCAGGACCTCATCCGCGACGGCAAGATCGCCGGCATCGCTGACGTCAAGAACCTGTCGGACCGCAGTTCCGGTCTGCGCCTGGTGTTCGAGTGCAAGGCCGGGGTCAACCCCAAGGCGGTGCTCACCGAGCTGTACCGCCAGACGCCTCTGGAGGAGAGCTTCGGCATCAACAACGTGGTGCTGGTCAACGGCGTGCCCACCACCATGGGTGTAGCGCAACTGGCTCAGCACTACATCGACCACCGACTGGAGGTAATCGTCCGTCGGACGGAGCACCGCCTGGCCCGTGCACAGGCCAAGCTGCACCTTTTGGAGGGTCGGCTGATCGCCCTGGACGCCATCGACCTGGTGGTATCGATCATCCGGTCGTCCCAGGACACCCCCGAGGCGCGAGATCGGCTGATGGCCGAGCTGTCGCTGTCGGAGATTCAAGCAAGCGACATCCTGGAGATGCCGCTGAGACGCCTGACCGCGCTCGCTCGCCTGGAACTCGAGACCGAGATCGCCGAACTGCGCGAGGCAATCGCCGACTTCGAGGTGATCCTCAACTCAGACCAGAGGCGCCGCACCCTGGTCCTCAAGGAGCTTCGGGAGATGGTGGACGCCTACGGACGGGACCGCCGAACCCGCATCGTGTCGCCCGATGCGCTGAGCGACGTGACCGCCACCGAGGCTGCCGTCGGGGATGAGCCCGCCACTGACGAGCCCTGCGTGGTGGCACTGTCATCCTCCGGCGTCATCGGGGTGGAACCGCCTGGCGGCCCCAAGGCGGCGACGTTCGGTCGCCATGACGTGCTGATTGATCGGGTGGCCTCGTCCACTCGATCGACCGTCTGGGGTATCACCACCCAGGGCCGGGCCGTATCGGCCACCGTCGCCGAACTGGATGCGGTGGCCGGTCGCTCCCGCGGCACGGCCGTGGGCGACGCCTTCGGGCTGGAACGAGGCGAGGAGGTACTCCGCCTCGTTGCGCTTCCAAGCGCCCTTGAAGGCACCGCGGCGCCGCATGGGAGCGAGACCAACTCCGGCGAGGAGGCCGCCGGCACACCGACCCTGCTGATGGTCAGCGCCCAGGGTCAGGCCAAGCGCATCACTCATGTCGAACTGGTGGGCACCCGTCCTGGTCAACCCGCCATGAAGTTGAAGGATGGCGACTCGCTGGTGGCCGCATTCGAGGCCTCGGACGGCACCGACGTGATCATGGTGTCCTCCGACGCCCAGGCGCTCCGCACGTCGGCCGGAAACATCTCGGTGCAGGGTCGAACCGCAGGCGGGGTTGCGGGCATGAAGCTGGCAAAGGGCGCAACGGTGGTGGGCGCTGGGCCCGTCGGCCCTCACGCGGTGGTACTCAGCGTGACCGACGGTCAGACCGCCAAAGCCACCGACGCCGCCGAGATTCCCGTCAAGGGTCGAGCCACCGGCGGGGTGCGGCTCACCAGGTTTCGAGACGAGAAACGGCTGGACTGGGCCTGGGTGGGGCCCGAGGACGGGCGCCTGGTGGTGGTCGGGCAGGAGGACAATCCCGCTCGGCCCGACCCAAGCCCCGAACCCCTCACGCTGGAGGTCACCGGCCGCGACCTGATCAGCCCGCCCACCACCAGGCGCTGGTTGGGGATCGGCACAGGCCGCTGGTGACCGCACAGGACGCCGGTGACCGCACGGGCCGCCAAGGTTGTCTCAGCACCGCTCCACGATGATGGTGACGCCACCGACGGTGGCGCCCTTGCCGTCGAGCACCGGAGGCTGGGCGATGGCATCCAGCGCCGGCGTGATCAGGTCGGCGTCGAGTTCGTCAGCCAGGAACTGTCGGACCGCCCAGACACCGGCGGGTGGCCAGGCACGGTTGGCGCCATCAAGCACCTTGAGCGCCAATCCCCAGCCGTCGGACGTGCCACAGGCCCAAAAACCCTCGGCTCCGGTCTTGGCCACCAGACCATCTCCTCGGGCCGTCAGCATCAGCTCGGTGTCCAACTGCCCTGGCCAACGCACCAACTCCGGGTGCGCCGCCATGGCGGCGCCGCAACGGCCCAGCGCCTCCCGTCCGCCTGCGTGACCAACGTGGCGGACGGCGTCTGGGCCATGGGCGACATCAGCGCCAACCTCGGTATCCCCCGCCGCCGCCCGGGCAAGGTGGGCGAACGCGCGAGCCGAATCGGCGAGCGTCGCTCGATACGCCACCATCCCGCAGCCGTCCGGCGCTGCTTCGGGCCTGAAACCCAGCCACCAGGTCACCCACCTGTTGATGGCCTCCTGCAGCGGATGGCCCGGGTCGAGGTAGGTGTCGAGCGGCCAGCCATTGGCGACGCACCAGGCCAACGCCAACGCATGATTGCCTGAGCATTGATGCTGTAGCGGTCCGCCCTGCCCGTCGTCACCGGGCGTCAAGGCATCGAGTGGCACCGCCGCCGCCTCGAGAATCTCAGCGGCCAGGGCCACGTGCAGGTCGCTTCCGTTGTGCGAGCCGCATGCCAGGGCCAGGTGCCGGTCGTCAAGACCGAATCGTTCCAGCGTGCCTGCTCGGACAGCGCCGACCGCCTGCGCCGGCTTGGCCGCCGAGCGCAGAAACGCCCGGTGGTTGGGATCACACGCAGGATGCTCCAACACCGAGCCGTCCGGACGGGTGAGCGCCACCGCCACACGGTTGACCCCGTCGGCGAAGTCCCCCCGGCTCCAGGTCAGCTTCAACATGCCCGGCACGCTACACACCACAACATCAACCAATTGCGCTACGCACAACATGCTGTGGGCAGGTGCGCCATAGAGTGCTGGAGTGACCAGCACGGCGCCACGTGGAGGGATCCACCCCACAGACCGCGAGCGCTCCCGGCGTATCTGGCAACTGCTGGAGCCGATACACGCGGTCTCCTATTTCTCCCCCGAGCCGCTTGCGGCCTACGACGAGGCGGGCGCCAAGGGCTTCTGGATGGGATACGTGGCAAGTCGAGCAGCACCGCTGGGTCCGGTGAAGGCCGCGCCGGTCATTGCGATGTTCGCCAACTTCCATCCACGACGGATTCTGCGGGCACTGCCTGAGGCTTGGGGTTTCACTTCGCCGGAAGCCATGTTGGAGGCCCGCCGATCAGGCTCGGCAACCGCACTTCGCCGCATCTGGGCGGACCACGGCGTGGAGTCCCCAGCATCTGAGACCTCGCTGCAGCAGTTGACCGACGAGCTGACCAACATCGCCGAGGAGGCTCCACCCGACGGCCGGGGGCTCTTTGCCGCCAACCTCACCGTGGAGCGGGTGGACGACCCGGTGGCCGACCTCTGGCGGGCAGCCACCCTGCTGCGCGAACACCGGGGGGACGGGCACGTCGCCGCCTACCTCACCGAGGGGCTCACCGGAGTGCAGGCCAACCTGTTGCAGGTGGGCGTCGGGCGCATCCCGGGCGAGGCTCTGCGAAAGGCCCGGGCATGGGATACCGACGAATGGCAGGCCGAAGCAGAAGGCCTGGCCGATTGGGGGCTGCTGTTCGAGTCGGGGCAGGCCACGATGTCGGGCCACGACACCATGTTGCGGGTGGAGGCGGCAACCGACCGGGCGGCGTGGGGCGCCTTCGCCCGGCATGACCCGGCTGACCTCGACCGTCTCGAGGCGTCGCTCCGGCCACTCGCCGATGCCGTGAGGCGTTCAGGTGAGGTGCCATTTCCCAACCCGATGGGTCTCGAGCGCAACACCAACGAGTAATCTCGTCCACGAACACCCGTTCGTTAACGCCAACATTCTTGGTCCCTCGCCTCAGCTCCCAGGAGATCCCTGCCTCCCATGGCCGCCACTCAGCCCCCATCCGGCTACGACGCCTCTCATATCGAGGTCCTGGAAGGCCTCGATGCGGTTCGCAAGCGGCCAGGCATGTACATCGGAGGCACTGGTTCGTCGGGGCTGCATCACCTGGTGTGGGAACTGATCGACAATGCCGTCGACGAGGCGGCTGCGGGTCACGCCAACCTGATCGAGGTCACGATCCATCGTGACGGGTCGGTTGAGGTGACCGACAACGGACGAGGCATCCCCATCGGTGAGAAGCCCGACGGTCGCACTGCGCTTGAAGTGGTGTTCACCGAGCTTCACGCCGGCGGCAAATTCGGCTCCGGCGCCTACGGGTCGTCGGGCGGCCTGCACGGCGTGGGCGCCTCGGTGGTCAACGCTCTGGCCACCAAGCTGACCGCCGAAGTCGACCGGGACGGCGCCACGTGGCGGCTGGACTTTGCCGAGCGTCGGCCCGGTCACGTCGGTCCGAGGGGCGGTTTCACCCCATCGTCCAAGCTGGAGCGGGTCAAAAAGATCCCCGCCCGGCGTACCGGTACCCGGGTGCGGTTCTGGCCCGACCTGGACATCTTCGATCCCGAGGCTCGAATCGACTACGGCCGGGTGCGCGACCATGTGGCCGAGGTGTGTTTCCTGGTGCCCACCCTCAAGGTGCGGCTGGCCGACAAGCGCGGCACCAACCCCCCCGAACCCGAGGAGTTCTCGGCAAAGGGCGGCCTGGCCGACTTCGTCGACTACCTGACCATCGGCGAACCGCTGTGCGAGATCATCACCATCAAGGGTGAAGGCACGTTCACCGAGAAGGTGCCCGTCGACGGCAAGCTGACCGAGACCGAGCGCACCTGCGAGGTTGACCTGGCCCTGCGGTGGGTGAAGGGCTACGACAGCCGCATCGTCAGCTTCGTCAACACGATTCCCACCGCCGAGGGTGGCACGCACGTCGCCGGATTTGAGCGTGCGCTCACCAAGGCGGTCAACGACACCCTGCTGCCCGGCCTGCGCAAACTGGCTGCGTTGGAGAAGAAGGGCAAGGGTCGCGCCGAGAAGGGCGACGTGCAGGAGGGCCTGGTGGCCGCCCTCAAGGTGACGCTTCCCGAGCCGCAGTTTCGGGGCCAGACCAAGGGCGAGTTGGGCACGCCAGGCGTGCAGTCGATCGCCTATGAAATCACCAAGGACGGCATGGTGGCCTGGTTCGACGGCGGAGGCACCAAGAGCCATGTCTCGGCGGTGCGCGAGAAACTGGCCCAGGCGGTCATCAACCGGGTGGCCGCCCGGCAGACGCTGGACGCGCGCCGCAAGGCCGCCAAGCTGGGCGCCAATGGAATGCCCGACAAGCTGGCCGACTGTCGCACCCACGGCATCGACGCCGAGCTGTTGATCGTGGAGGGCGACTCGGCCGCCGGGCCCGCCAAGGCCGGCCGCAACTCAGAGAACATGGCCGTGCTGCCGCTGCGGGGCAAGGTGGTGAACGCGGGCAAGGCAAACATGAAACAGGTGGTGGAGAACGCCGAGGCCCAGGCGCTGTTCACGGCCATCGGTGCGGGGTTCGGTCGTGACTTCAACCTTGATGATGCCCGCTACGGGCGCATCATCATCCTGTGCGACGCCGACGTCGACGGCAGCCACATCCGCTGCCTGCTACTCACCCTGATCTACCACTACATGCGCCCGCTGCTCACCGAGGGCCGGGTGTTCGCCGCTCAGCCGCCGCTGTACTCGGTGAAGGTGGGCGACGAGGTGCGTTACACCTTCTCCGACGCCGAACGCGACGCGCTCACCGCCGAGCTGGCCGCCGCCGGACGCAACACCGAGAAGCTCAACTGGGTTCGGTTCAAAGGCCTGGGCGAGATGGATGTCCACGAGTTGGTGGAGACCTGCCTCGACCCCAACAACCGCATCCTGCGGCGCCTCACCATGGAGGACGCCATGGAGGCCACCCGCGCCGCCGACCGCTTCGAGGTGCTGATGGGCTCCGACGTCGCCCGGCGCAAGGCGTTCCTCCTGGAGAACTCCGAGCTGGTCGACCCGGCGGCGCTCGACGTCTGAGCGAAGAACCGGAAGGTGTTAGTGAAGCGACAAGACGTGTTTGAGAACATCGTCGATCGCGTGCTGTTGCTCGGTTCGCAATCGACCAAGGCGCCGGATGAGCCGCCTGGTCGAAACCGACCGCACCTGCTCGATCTGGAACGACGTCGGGACGTCCAATCCGGTCCCCGCATTCGGATGGGCAAGAACATGCATCGGCAGGCCTCGGACCTTCGATGTTCCTGGCACTATGACGACCATGTTGAGTTTGGGGTGATGCAACGAATTATCGCTGACGATGAGAGCCGGGCGTACGAACGCCTGCTCCGGATCGGCCGGGTCGTTTCCAAGGTCGGTCAGCCACACGTCACCTCGGCGACAGGTGGGCTCAGTCCCCACGCAGACCGTCTGACGCAGTCCCATCGAGCTGATCGGTCTCGGCTCGGTATTCGGCAAGCTCTTCGGGGTTCATTGCGTCAAGCGCCTCGTGCACACCGCTCCACCACTGATCTCGTTGCATGCGCCGCACCGCATCGGTCACCACCTCGAGCAAGGTCGAGTCGCGTTGCGCGGCGAGCCTGGCGATTTCATCCCGGAGCACCACCGGGAGACGTAAAGTTGTCGTCCGTGTAGGCGCCACATCAGTAGCCTACCCCCGGTCGGCTCATGCTGCATCCGGTGGCGGGTGATCGCGCGTCTGGCGCTCAGTCGACGGGTGCCGCCGAGGCGAAGGCCCTTGCCCGGTCCAGCATCGCCTCGCGGTCGCCGGCTTCGGCCGAGCCGACCAGGCGGTAATCGTCGGCGAACTCGGAGAGCAGTTCACCGGATTCATCGACCAGCCACGGCAGGGCCAGGCGGCGTGGCACCCGGACGGTGTCGGGCCGCTCCAGCGTGCCGAACACCCGATCCCACCACATGACGCTCACCCCGTGGTTGGCCATCGGATGGCCGAAGTGGTGGTGGAAGTGGTGGCGGCGCAGCCAGGTGCTGTAGGTGCCGGTGGGCGGAACCAGGTGGGCCCGGGCATGGAAGAACTCGTAGAAGAAGTAGCCGATGGCCCAACCCGCTGCGATCGACGCGGCGACCGGCCATGAGGCTCCGGCCAGTCGAGCGAGCGGTATCCAGGCGGCGCACCCGACCACGAAGATGCCCAGCCATGCGAGCAGGATGACGGGATCGAACGTCCACGACGACGTCACGTGATGCTCAAGGTGCTCACGGCTCATGATGCCCTTGCCCCCCAAGGCGTGCATGGCAAAGCGATGCAACAGGTATTCGGCGAGCGTCCAGGCAACCCACCCCCCAACAAAGGCGACGAGCATCCACAGCAATTGGGTCATCGGATCTTCCAATCATCGGCCAGAGCGACCGCTTCGGTGAGTCGTTCGGGGTTGGCACCCCAGCCCCGCAGCAGGTCGCCGCTGAGCAGCCGCCCCATGGTGTGGCCATCGGCGGGCACCCCAACGGGCAGCGAATCGGTTGCCAGTACGCCGTTGAGCGCAGCCAGCCAGCGGACGGCCCGAACCATCGACGAATCGCCGCTGTCGGCCGAGGCGCCGGCGCCGGCGTCTCCGAGCGCCCCTGCCCTGACCGCCTGATCGATCAGTTGGACGGGGACGGTCAGCGCCCCAAGAGCGGCCGGCAACACCCCGGCGGCATCATCGAGGTCTTGGAGGCCGGGGTTTGCCATCAGCCGTTGCTGGAGCCCGAACTCCCTCGGGTACTTCGCGGGGCCGCTCATGGTGAGATCGGAGAAGGCCACCAGGCGAGCCAGCGCCACCGCCTGCGGCTCTGCATCAGCGGGCGCCTGCCACGAGCCCACCGCCTCCCGGGCCACCTGGGCCAGCACCTCCAACGCCTCCCGCTGCAACGCCGCAACGATGGCCGACTTTGAGGGGAAGTAGGTGTACAGCGACGGCGCGGTGAGGTCGGCCCGTTCGCCGATGGCGGCCAGGGTCAGCGCTTCGGGGCCGCCTTCGTCCCAGAGGTCGGCCGCAATGTCGAGCAGTTCGCGACGCCGGGCGATGCGTTTACGGGTTCGACGATCAGTTTCCGTAGCCACGTAGGAAACCTAACGTTATTAGATTTCGGAGTCAAGGGGTACGATCAGGCTGTGAGGGACACCATGCAACAGACCGGCGACGACACCTACGAGGCCACCCTGCGCCGCACCACCGGAGGTGTCGCTCACATCGAGGGCAAGACCTGGGGCGACGTTGGCTTTGGTCAAGGCCTGGCATGCGCTCAGGACAACCTGGCGATCATCGCCGACCAGCTGGTGAAAGTGCGCAGCTCGCTGGCCGCCCACCACGGGCCCGGCGCCGCCGACGCCAACGTAGCCAGCGATCTGGGCTACATGGCACTCGACGTGCTGGGGCGAGGCCGGGCGATGCGCGAGGCACAACCATCCCATGTGCGGGAGATCATCACGGGCTACGTGGCCGGATACAACCAGGTGGCGGCCGAGGCCCAACACAGCGGTGGCGCGGCCGCGTGGGCCTGCAACTGCGACGGCTCCCCCGCCCGGTGGATCGAGCCGGTGGGCGAGGAGGTGTTTTACGCCTACTTCGCCGACGTGGCCATGATGGCCAGCGGCCGCAACCTGGTGAGCCTCATCGGGCGGGCGGAGGCACCCGGCCCCGAGGGCCCTGTCCCGGCGTCGCCCGACTCGGCCCTGGGACAGACGGCGCCCGGCGCCTCCAACGGCTGGGCCGTCGGCGGCGATGTCACCGCCTCCGGCCACGGCATGGTGCTGGGCAACCCGCACTTCCCCTGGTATGGCGAGGCCCGGTTCTGGGAGTGCCACCTCACCCTGCCCGGCGAACTCGACGTGTACGGCGTGTCGTTGCTGGGCCTACCCGGCGTGCAGATCGGCTTCAACCGCACCCTCGCCTGGACCCACACCTTCTCGGGCGGCAGCCGATTCACCCTCAGCAGGCTGGAGCTGCATCCCGGCGAGCCCACCCGCTATCGCTTCGGCGACGAGGTCCGCGACATGACGTCGGCCTGGTACAGCGTCGACGTGCTTGCCCCCGACGGCTCGATCGAGCCGGTGGAACGAACACTGTGGCGCACTCACCACGGCCCGATGGTCAACCTGCCGCTGCTGGGGTGGGGCAACGAGGTCGGCTTCGCCTACCGCGACGCCAACGACACCAACACCGCCGTCCTCGAGCAGTTCGTGGCGGCCAACCGTTGTGCCGACGTGGCCGAGTTGCGCGCCACCTACACCCGGCTGGACGCCATGCCTTGGGCCAACACCCTGGCAGCAGACACATCCGGGGCAGCCTGGTACGCCGACGCGTCGGCCACCCCACACCTGAGCAGCGCAGCTCAGGCCCGATTCACCGGCCGCCTGTCCGAGGACCTGGTGGCCGCCCTGCTGTACGAGAACCGGGTGGCGTTGACCGATGGCAGCGACCCGGACGACGACTGGCTCGACCATCCCGAAGCCGCCCGGCCCGGGTTGGAGCCCTTCGATCGGCACCCCCAGCTGCTGCGCCGCGACATCCTCGTCAACGCCAACGACAGCCATTGGCTGAGCCACCCCGATGACCCTTTGGAGGGATACTCGGTGCTGTGCGGGTTGGAACGCACGCCCCTCAGCCTGCGCACCCGCCAGAACCTGCGTCTGGCCCAGGCGCTGACCCAACGAGGCGGCGTGGACGTCACCGACCTGATCGCGGCCGTGCTCGACGGAGCCTCGCTCAGCGCCGAGTTGCTGAAGGACGAGGTGGTCACCGTCTGTCGAGCCGAGGGTCGCGCCGAAGTCGCCGACGTGTTGACGGCGTGGGGCGACACCGCCGGGCTGAACGACCCCGGCACCGCCCTGTGGCGCGAGATCATGGCCACCATCGGTGCCGCCGACCTCCGCAACGCCGGGACGCTGTTCAAGGTGCCCTTCGACCCCGCCGCGCCGCTGGAGACACCGTCCGGCCTGGCCACCGACCACGGCGCGTTGTTGCGGGCCGTCGACGCCGCCGTCGTTGCGCTGGGGTGTGCGGGCGTTGTCCTCAACACTGCGCTGAGTGAATGCCAGTGGGCCGACCGCAACGGCAAACGGGTGCCGGTGCCGGGCGGAAGCGAAGGGGAAGGGGTGCTGAACGTGCTGGGCCCGTCCGGGGCGCTCAGCCTGGCCACCCGCCAGCCGTTACCCACCGTGAAGGACCCGATCGCCGAACGGGCGGCCACCTCCGGACTCGCTCAAGGCGGCTACCAGGTGACCTACGGTGCGACATTCCTTTTCGCAGTGGAGCTGACCACGAACGGTCCGATTGGGTGGGGCGTGCTGGCGTCGGGGCAAAGCGGCGATCCGAAATCGGCCCACCACGCCGACGGCGCCAGGGCATTCGCCGCCGGAGATCTCCGACCCTTGCTGTTCACCGACACCGACATCGGCTGCGATCCCAATCTGACCAGCCAGGTGGTCGCAGGGACACGGCCCACCTGACAGAGATCACCTGCCTGCATGAAACGCCCAGGTTCCGACCGGAAGGCGTGCCGGGTCGAACCGGGCGATCAGCTGAGCCATTGCCGGTTCCTCCCCCGGCTTGGCCAGCCCCAAGCTTCGAGCCAGGGCCGCTCGAACCTCGGCCGGCGTCTCCCCCAACGCCTTCCGATCGGCCAGCGTGACGGCACCATCGCGCTTGGCCAGACGCTCGCCGCCAGGACCGAGCACCAGCGGTACGTGAGCAAAGTTGGGAATGGGCAGGCCGAGCAGCCGACCCAGCAGTACCTGTCGCGGGGTGGAGGTCCACAGGTCATCGCCGCGCACCACCTGCTCGACCCCCTCGGCCGCGTCGTCCACCACGACGGCCAGGTTGTAGGCGGCCACACCGTCGCCTCGGCGCAGCACGAAATCATCGACCGTACTGGTGAGTGGGCCCTTCAGCGCATCGGTCACCTGGACCTCGGCGGCGCCGGCATCGAGCCGGAGGGCCGGCGGGCGGCTTTCGGCGCGACGCTCCCGCTCGACCGACCCCAAAGTTCGGCAGCTCCCCGGGTAGGCACCCAGACCAACTTCGCCGTGAGGCGCTGCCGCGGCCTCACGGATCTCACGGCGCGAACAGAAACACGGGTAGGTGCGGCCCTCGTCCTCCAATTGCGTCAGGGCCGACCGGTAGCGGTCGGCGTGCTCGGACTGACGCGTGATCGGCCCATCCCAAGTGAGACCGATCTCCGCGAGGTCACCGAGTTGCTCCGCCTCGGCGACCGGCGCCGCGCCGGTGGTCAGGTCTTCCATGCGCATCGCGAATCGGCCATTGGAGCTGCGGGCGAACAGCCAGGCCAGCATGGCGGTTCGAAGGTTGCCCAGGTGCAGCGGGCCCGAAGGGCTGGGAGCGAACCGACCGTTGGCCATGGCCACCAGTGTCCCATCAAGTGCGGGGCGCGGTCGGCGCAGGCAGACTGGCACGGTGGTCAACAGCACCGAACCGATCGATGCCGACGTGGTTGTGGTGGGGGGCGGCATCGTGGGCCTGGCGGTGGCCTGGGCCGCGCGCCAGAGGCACCCGAACCGCCGCATCGTGGTGCTGGAGCAGGAGCACGAACCGGCCCATCACCAGAGCGGCCGCAACTCGGGCGTGCTGCACAGCGGGCTGTACTACCGGCCCGGCTCGTCGAAGGCCGAGCTGGCGGTGCGGGGTCGGGCGGCGCTGGTGGAATTCGCCGTCGAGCACCGGATTCCGCACCGCATTGGGGGGAAGCTGGTGGTGGCCACCCGCCTCGACCAGCGGGCCAGGCTGGACGAGTTGGCCCGGCGCGGCGCGGCCAACGGTGTCCAGGCCGATCGACTGGGCCCGAACGGGATCGCCGACCACGAGCCCCACGCCGTTGGGATAGCCGGGCTGTTCGTGCCGGAGACCGGAGTGATCGACTACCGGGCTGTCGTGCGTCGCCTCGCCGAGCTGGGACCCGATGACCTACGCCTGGGTTGGAAGGTGATCGAACTGGTCGACGAGCGCTCAGGCGTCAGCATCCACACCGACCACGGCACCGTGCGCGCCGGACAGGTGGTGGCCTGCGCCGGGCTGTGGGCCGACAAGCTGGCAACCGGCGCCGTGGCGCCCATGCCCGGGCCAGATCGACCAGGCGGGCCGCAACCACCGAATCCCCCGGATACCCGGCCCGGCCGCAACTGGTTGCGCATCGTGGCGTTTCGAGGCGAGTACCACCGGCTGGGAGAACGTGCGGGCGACCTGGTGCGGGAACTGATCTACCCCGTCCCCGACCCGGACCTGCCGTTTCTGGGGGTACACCTCAGCCGAGGTGTCGACGGCGAGGTTCACGCGGGACCCAACGCCGTGCTGGCCCTGGCCCGGGACGGTTACACGTGGGGCCGTGTCGATCCGGCCGAGGTGGCGGGCCTGGCAATCAACCCTGCGCTGTGGCGTCTGGCAGGTCGATATTGGCGGGTCGGCATCGACGAGGTCATTCGGTCATGGTCGAGGCGGCGTTTCGCCGACTCGGTTTCGGAGCTGGTTCCAGAGATCACGGCCGACGACCTGACGCCCTCACCGGCAGGGGTCCGTGCCCAGGCGCTGCGACGCGACGGCAGCCTGGTGGACGACTTCGTGCTTGCGCGGACCGGCCGGATCACCCACGTGCTGAACGCGCCGTCACCGGCCGCAACCGCAAGCCTGGCCATCGGGGAGCGCGTCGCCGAGGAGTTGCGCTGACCGGACCCGAGCCGGCGGGACGGACCCGGGGCGGTGGGGCGGTGGAGCTGTGGAGTACCTGAGGAAAAAGACGACCGGCCCCCACTGAGGGGGGCCGGTCAGCGTTCGCACGTCACGTAAGGGGGGAGAACGGAGTGCGAACGGAAGATGGAGATTCGGGGACCCGAGGGGGGGGAGGGTGGGTCCCCGATCTCCAGAACTTCGGGTCATCGCCGTCGGGGGGACAGCGGCGGTGACCCGATGGGCGGCGTGTTGCCGCCCGGCCGATCAGGCGGCCGACTTCTTGGCGGCACGCACTGGCTTGGGCTTGCGGTCCAGCCACTTGTTGGTGACCGGAGCGGCGGCCTTGGCCACGGCGAGGGCGACGTCCTTCGACGTGTCGAGCAGCTTGCCGGCGAAGTCGAAGTGGGCGTTCAGCACCTCTTCGGGGGTCGGCAGCTTCTCGGCCATGGGCACGGGGCGCAATGCGACCTCGACCCGCTCCTGGACGAACTTGGTGGCGGTCTCGGTGGCGTTCACGGCCGGGCTCTTGGCCTTGCCGAGACCGTCGACAACCTGGTCCTGAACTTCAACTACTCGATCAAGGATGGTGGTGCTCATATTGGTGCCTCCTGGCGGGGCCCGATCTGGAGTGCCGAGCCGCTTGCTCTTCGTTGGAACACTGCTAACTGTAGCTAGCGATGCAACTGGAGTCAACTCAGTGCTAGCAAAAGTAAGCATGACGTTTGTCACCGAATTGCGACACGTCTCCACCGGGAGCCTCGCCTCAGTCGCTGATCGACCCAATTCCCGACAAACCTTGTCGGGATTAGGAACCTCCGAGATACCCGACTACTTTAGTCGGGTATTGAGGCGGTCACGCCGTACCGGCGTGACCGCCATCATCGACCCAGACCTCCCGACGAGGGATGGGATCAGAACACACCCCCAGCAACGAACCACAAGGAGTCAGACCATGGCCGTACGCCTCGGAGACGAAGCACCCGATTTCACCGCCGACACCACCGACGGAGAACTCAGGTTTCACGAATGGAAAGGTGACAGCTGGGCGGTTCTGTTCAGTCACCCGAAGGACTTCACCCCCGTCTGCACCACCGAGTTGGGCACCGTCGCCAAGCTGAAGGACGAGTTCGAGAAGCGCAACACCAAGGTGATCGGGCTCTCCGTCGACCCCATCGAGGACCATCACGAATGGGCAAAGGACATCGAGGAGACCCAGGGCGCCGCCTTGAACTTCCCCATGATCGCCGATCCCGATCGCGTCGTCGCCGACCTCTACGACATGATCCACCCCAATGCCAGCAACACCTTGACCGTTCGGTCGGTGTTCGTCATCGGTCCGGACAACACGGTGAAGCTGACACTCACCTACCCGGCGTCAACGGGGCGTAACTTTCAGGAACTGTTGCGGGTCATCGATTCGCTGCAGTTGACCTCGGAGCGCAAGGTGGCAACCCCGGCCGATTGGACCGACGGGGATCGGGCAATCATCGTTCCGGCGCTCTCCAATGAAGACGCCAAGGAACTGTTCCCCCAGGGCTGGGAGGAGCAGAAGCCCTACCTGCGCCTGGTCGACCTCAACGGTTAAGGCAACACCCGACGCCAGAGCCGACGCCACCCCTTGGGTTTGACCGCCAGATCCTCCCAGGCAACCTCGGCCGAGCGCACCCAGTCCTCGGCCCGATCGTCACCCACCGAGGTGGCGATTTGGGCCGAGCCCAGGGCCACAATCGCACCGGCCAATCGGTCGCCGGTGGCCCCAACCTGAGCACGCGCGCCCTCGATCGCCACGATCGCGTCGGTTGGCCGATCGGTGCGGGCTGCGGCCACAGCGACCGACAACAGCGCCAACGCCCGGTCATGGTAGGTGGCACGTTGGGATGCCAAGACCAGGCGTTCCAACACCTCGGACCGCTCGGGCTGATCGCCGACCGCCTCTGCCAGCGCGGCAACGGCCCCGAGCGCCGGGTAACGCGAGGCGGCAGCAGCAAGCTCCGGCAACACCCCACCGGTCTCTGACGATTCGCCCGGGCCATCGGTCGGATCGGACGCCGCCTCGACATCACCCGCTCCACCGCCGGCCCCCTCGCAGACACCCGCGTCCTCGCCGGAGCGAGCCCCGGGGTCAGCGCTGTCATCGGGGCCGACATCGTCGGGGTGCGCCGGACCCGCCACCGCCAGCAGTGGCTCGTCCGGGGGGAAGGGGGTGCCAGGCTCGACAGCCGCGTCGGCCGTGGCCGGGTCGGCACCGGTCGTCGGCGAAAGATTGCTGAGGTGGAGCGACCAACTGGGTGGGCGTTCCATCTGTGCAGAGACCCGCCTGACGTCATCCCACGTATCGGCACCCTCACCGCCGTCGAGTCGCTCGGTGGGATCCACCTCCAACATCAGACCCCGGTCGCCACCACCATCCCAGGCGGCCTCACCCCGGGCCATGCGACGACGGTGTTGCCCACTGCGCAACAGGTCCAGGTCGCGGCGCCAAGGTGCCAGACCACGGTCGCCACCCAACGCCGCCCCCGCATCGGTCCCTGACTCGGCCACCGAAAACACCAACAGTTCCGAACGCGCCTCCTCGTCGGCCCCATCACAAATCAATGCCAGTGCCGCCGCTGTCACCACCTCCAACGAGCCAATATTGCGAACGGCGGGAGGATCACCCAGGAGTTGTCTGGCGGCACCCGCCGAGAGGTCTCCGATCAACGAGTCGACCACTGCTTTGGTGACGAACTGGTTGGTCAGCTTGTCCCCGTTCTCTCTCGTGGCGCGATCGAGTTCGGCAAGGCCCGCCTGCACCCGACCTGCCATCACCAACGCACGGCCCAGCAGCATGCGGGCCTGCGTGAGGCCGAACGGATCACCCAACGGCCCAAGCAGTTCCACCGCCCGCTCGGCACCCGTCAACGCCACGTCGGTGGCGCCCCGCCACAGATCGACCTGAGCGAGGACCGACACCATCATCCCCTCGGCCCAGGCGTTGTCGCTGAGCCGGGCCTCCTCCAAGACCACCTCGGCCACCTCGGCAGCCGCCTCGGCGAACCCGTTATGGAACAGCAGGTTGGCCTCCAGCCCCAATGACCACATCATGCCGGTGCGATCCCCGACCGCCTCGAACATCCGGACGGAGGCCTCGATGCGGCGCTCGCCCTCCTCGATACGCCCCAACATGAAGGCTATCCAGGCCAGGTGTTGGGTGGCCCAGGCCTCGCCCTGGGGATTCCCAAGCCGGTGGTAAAGATCAAGCGCCTGAGTCGCCGGTTGTTCTGCATCTGCCACCGCCCCGCTGAACAGACGGATCATCGCCTGCATGCGGTAGGCCTCCGCCAGTTCGGCGGTGGCGCCGACACCGACCAGCGCCTCCAACGCCTCCCCGGCCAGCCGGCCGGCCCGTTCGAAGCGACCCCGACGGCGCTCCAAATCGGATCGAAGCAGGTCAACCCTGGCCTGAGCGACCGGGCGGCCGCCGGTCAACGAGTCGGCCTCGTCGAGGTCGGCACCGGCCTCGTTGATGGCCCAGCGCTGCAGCCGGGCACCGGCCCGACCCAGCAGGTAGGCCAGCCGTCGCTCATCGTCGGAGTCGTCCAACACCTCGAGCGCCCGCCCGAAAAGCCGATCGGCGAGCAGCCAGTTGGCGGCGGCTTCGGCCCTGGCGGCAGCGTCCTCGGTCCACGCCAACGCGGCGTCGTCAAGCTGCGGACCGACCTGATCGGATTCGAGGAGTCCCCGCTGCAACAGCGCCGCCTCGGTGAAGTGCCGTGCCACCGCCTCCACCAGGCCGTCGTCGGCATCCCGCCCTTCGGCCAGACCGCCGAGGTACGTGGCCACATCACTGTGCCGACGCAGTCGTTCTGTCTTGGTCAGTCGACCGTAGGCCACTTCTCGCAGCACATCATTGCGAAAGCACCAGTCGACCCCGTCGAGCACCAACACCTCTTTTTCGGCGAGACGCCGAACCGTGGTGGACACCAGGCCGGCATCAACACCTCTGGCCCGGCCCATTTCCTCAAGGACCAGGAGCGAACCGGTGGGGCCCCACACAGCGGCATCCTCCACCACCTCCACTTCGGGCCCGGTGAGTGCATCCATGCGCGCCGACAAGAGGCCCCGCAACGTGTCGGGCAGTTCGGGTATGGACCGCAGGCCCTCGAGCCGCTCGCCTGAGCCGTCAGCGGCGCTTTCACGGCCGTCGTCCTGACGGCGAACAAACCTGACGAGTTCTTCGAGAAACAACGGATTACCGCCGCTGCGCTCCAAAAACTCGGCGGCCACGTCTTCGGTCAACTCCCGGTCACGGGTCAGCCGACGCAGCAGCAGTTGGGCGTCGTCAGCCCCGAGCGGGTCGAGGTTCATCATCAGCAGGTCATGACGCCCGGCGCGGGGAGACCAGCGGCGGGCCAACGACCGGCGGGCGGTCGCCAACACCACCAGCGGATGGGCGGCCAGCCGCTCCACCATCTCGTCGATCAGCGCCAGTACCGAATCGTCGCCCCAGTGCAGGTCGGTCAACCGCACCACGATGGGGCCACGACGGATCGAGGCCGACATGTAGCTGACCAGGGCCCTGGTGGCCTCCACCCGCGCCCGGCCCGGGTCGGTGCCGCGCAGCGGGCTGTCGTGACCGAGCAGGTGCAACAGGCCGTTGACCACGCCGTCGAGGTCGTTGCCGTCCACCACCGGGTCGAGCAGGTCGTTCACCGACGCGACCGTCGCTTGTCGGGTCTCGTCCTCGTCAGCATCCTCGGAAAGGGACAATCCCTGCCGCAGCACCTCGGCGATCGCCGAGAACTGATTGGCCTCGCCATACGGGATAAACCGACCGGTGAAGACCCGCGCCCCGTTCAGCCCGGCGGCCCGATGGGCCAGTTCGTCGGCCAGGCGGCTCTTGCCCACCCCGGCGTCCCCGCTGAGCAGCATCACCAGCGCCCGGCTTCGGTCGATCGAGCCGGTCAGGGCATCGCCCAGCAGTGAAATCTCGGAGTGTCGACCCACAAGGGGCACCCGGGGAGACCACGGGCGCTCGCCTGGCCGGGCGATGGGTTCCAGCGCACGGTGCGCCTCAACCGGTTGATCCCGGCCACGAACCACCAACCTCCCCCGGGATTCGTAGGCAATCGTGTCCTCGGTGACCAGACGGGTGGGTTCGCCCACCAGCACCGAACCGGGGTCGGCCGAGGTCTGGAGCCGAGACGCCAGGTTCACCACGTCGCCCATGGCCGTGTAGTCGCCACCCGCGCGTAATGCCCCCACCAGCACCTCGCCGGTGTTGACGCCCACCCTCATGCGCACCTCCACCCCGGTCTCGGCTGCGAAGTCGGCGAGGCTCTCCTGCATGCGCAGGGCCGCCCGCACTGCCCGCTCCGCATCGTCCTCGTGTGCCAGGGGCGCACCAAAGAGCGCCACGATGGCGTCGCCGACGATTTTGTCGACCCTTCCACCGAAGCTGACCACGTCCTGCACCAACCGCTCGAAGGCACCGTCCACCAGGTGCTTCACCTGCTCCGGGTCGAGCCGTTCGGACAGGCCCGTAAACCCCACCAGGTCGGCGAACAGCACGCTGACCACGCGTCGCTCCTCGGTCGGGACGCCCAGGGGCATCCCGCAGGTCCCACAGAACCGCGAGCCGGGTGGAACCTCGGCTCCACAGGACGGACACTTCACCCTTGAGAGACTACGTGCGCCCAGGCCGGATCACTGCCCCCCGACGTGAGCGAAGCCGCTCAGCCGGTAGCGTGGGGAGATGAGTGAATTTCCTGTACCTCCGACCGGATCAACCCCCTATTCGTCCTCGGTGCCCGGTGGTTCAGGCGTGGCGACTGATGCACCGGCGGCCCACTCGGTCGGCGCCACGAAGGCCTACGGAGCGGGCGACACCCAGGTGCTGGCACTCAACGACGTGACCGTCGCATTTCCGTCGGCCCGCTTCACCGCCATCATGGGGCCCTCCGGTTCGGGCAAATCCACCCTGATGCACTGCATGGCCGGGCTCGACACCCTGACGGCCGGCCAGGTGTTCATCGGCGACACCGATCTGTCGACACTGTCCGACAAGGAACGCACCCTGCTGCGGCGCGAGCAGGTGGGGTTCGTGTTTCAGGCATTCAACCTGATCCCCACGTTGACCGCGTCGGAGAACATCACCCTGCCACTCGACCTGGGCGGCACCAAGCCGGATCAGGGCTGGCTGGACACCGTCATCGGCACCGTTGGATTGACCGACCGGCTGTCGCACCGTCCCAGCGAACTGTCAGGCGGCCAGCAACAGCGGGTGGCGGTGGCCCGGGCGATGGCCACCCGTCCCCAGATCATCTTTGCCGACGAGCCCACCGGCAACCTCGACTCCACCTCTGGTGCCGAGGTACTCAGCTTCATGCGTTCGGCCGTCGACGACTACGGCCAGACGGTTGTGATGGTCACCCATGACCCGGTGGCGGCCAGCTATGCCCACCAGGTGATCTTCCTGGTCGACGGCCGCGTGGTCGGTGACCTGCAACAGCCCACCGCCGAATCGGTACTCGACCGTATGAAGGGCTTGGGCAACTGAGCAGGACGGACGTCGGCAGCCCCACCCCATGATCCGCATTGCGCTGACCGGGCTGCGGGGCCACCGAACCAGGCTGGCGCTGTCCGCGCTGGCAGTCGTGCTCGGTGTCGCCTTTCTGTCCGGCATCCAACTGCTGGGCAACACCCTGACCGAGACGGCGACCGGCCTGATCTCCTCGACCCTCGAGGGCACCGATGCAGTGGTGCGCTCCACGTCGGTGCAGACCTCCGCTTTTGCCGAGGTGCGCCAAACGGTGCCCGCCGACCTGGTCGATGACGTTGACGACGTCGACGGGGTGGCCGGGGTCGCAGGGGTGGTGCAGGGGTTCGGTCGGGTGATCGGCCCCGGCGGCGAACCAATCGACTCGGGATTGGTCCCCACGCTCGTCACCAACTGGATTGCCGACCCCCAACTGGCCCAGGGCGCGTTGGTGGTGGGTCGCCCCCCCAAGAAGCCCACCGAGATCGTGTTGGACCCGCGGACCGCCGCCGACGAACACATTCGGGTTGGGGACACCATGTCGCTCCAGGGTGCCGTCGGCCTGCGCAGCTACCAGGTGGTGGGCATCGGCGGGCTGGGCCCGACCGGCGAGGACAACATCGGCGCCCGGGTGGTGTTTCTCTCCTCCGAGCAGGCAATGGAGTTCACCGGTGCCGACGGCCAGTTCGCGTTCGTGACCCTGCGGGCCGCCCCCGGCGTCGGCCAGCAGGGGTTGGCCGACCGCGTGAACGATTCACTGCCACCCGGATACGAGGCGGTCACCGGCGAGCGTTACGTGGCCGATACCCAAAAACAGGCCGGCGGCGCGTTGGGACTGCTGACCCAATTGGTGTCGGTTTTTGGCTACGTGGGGCTGTTCGTCGGGGGCATCATCATCGCGAACACCTTCTCGATCCTGATCACCCAGCGCACGAGGGAGTTGGCGTTGATGCGTGCCTGCGGTGCGAGCCGCGCCCAGGTGCTCGGCTCGATCATGATCGAGGCGACGCTCGTGGGTGTGCTCGGATCGATCGTCGGACTGGGCATTGGCGTGGTGGGGGTCATCGGCCTGTTACAACTGGTGGGGAACCTGATCACGTTGCCCACCACGGTGCCAACGCTGACGCCCTTGGTGGTATTCGGCAGCCTGATCGTGGGCGTGGCGACCACAGTGGCGGCTTCGATGGTGCCGGGCTGGCGGGCCACCCGCATCTCCCCGGTGGCTGCACTCGGCGAGGTGGCGGAGGACCGGGGACGCGGTTCTGTTACCCGTCGGTTGCTGGGCATGGTGATGGCGCTGGGGGGCCTGGCCGCCGGGTCGCTGGCGCTGTTCGCCATCGACGCCAACGCCAGGCTGACCCTCGTTGCGGGCGATCCAGCGGCGGGCACCGCTGCCACAGCGGTCAACCTGCGCACCGTGGTGTTCTCAGTCAGCGCTGCGATCACCCTGCTGTCGTTCCTCGTAGTGGGGCCGGTGGTGGTCGGGCCGGTCGGTCGGATCATCGGCTGGCCCCTTCGGTTGGGCGGGGGTCCGGTGGGACACATCGCCGGCGAAAACGCACGCCGCAATCCCAGCCGTACCACCGCCACGGCGGCGGCGCTGACCATCGGCGTGGCCATCGCCACCACACTGGCGGTGTTCGTCGCCTCGCTGGTCGGCAGCGTCAAGGCCGGCTTCTCAGATCAGTTGCGCGGCCAGATCGTGGTGTCATCCGGCCTGGGCGGCGCCACCTCCGGCGGGCTCCCCGAGGGCGTGATGGGTGACGTGGCCGCCACCAGCGGCGTGGACACCCTGGCCCGAGTGCGATTCATTCCTGCCACGGTCACCGGAGTCGACGGCAACCCCACCGGGGGCGGATCGGTCTCGGGCGTCGACCCCAAGCCGTTCTTCTCGCTGGTCAAGGTGCCGCTCATCGGCGGGACCGCGGCTTCGCTGACGCCGGGCACGGTCGCCGTTGACGCGGACACCGCTCGTGCCAACGCATGGGCGGTCGGCGACAGCATCAGCGTGTTCTACCCCCAGGTTGGGGCGGTTGAGTACCCCATCTCCCTGTTGTTCGAGGGCCCCATCGGCACAGCGAGCTTCCTGATGCCCATGGAGAACCTCGATGACGTGACCGCCGTGGCCTTCCGCCAGGACGCGCTCTACTACATCTCGGTCACGCCGGGCTCCGACCCGACCGTGGTCGCCGACCGGATCGACGGCGAGCTGAGACGGGTTGCACCCGCCGCCAAGGCGCAACTGGTCCCGCAGTGGCTCGACGACACGGTGGCCACGTTCAACCTGGCTCTCAACCTGGTGTACGTGATGCTGGGGTTCACCGTGCTGCTGTCGTTGTTCGGCATCGTCAACACGCTGTACCTCTCGATTTACGAGCGCACCCGCGAGCTGGGACTGCTGCGATCTGTGGGGGCCACGCGCGTCCAGGTCCGTCGCCTGGTGTTGGCCGAGTCGGTGATCATGGCCTCCATCGGCACGTCGGTGGGTATCACCCTGGGCGTGTGGTTTGGTGCGGGTCTGTTCACCGTGCTGTCGGGCAACATCGCGGCAGCCACCATCCACGTGCCGTGGGTGCAGTTGGTGGTGCTGGGTCTGGGTGGGGCCATCGCCGGCATGGCGGCCGGCTGGTGGCCAGCCGGGCGGGCCGCCCGTCGGCCCATCCTCTCGGCAATCGGATACGAGTAGCCACCGCGGGCGCGAGCCACCCCGACCCCGCCGGTGGGCGCAGCCTGGTAGACCGCTGGGCATGATCGACCCCAAGAACGTTCCAGCCGAGGTACTCGGGTTTCTCGTTGAGCGTCACCTGGCCACGCTCACCACGCTGCTTCCCGACGGATCGCTCCATTCGGTTGCGGTCGGCTTCACCTGGGACGACGCTGCGGGACTGGCTCGCGTCATCACGTTCGCCCCCTCACGCAAGGCCCGCAACCTGGTCGACGGCGGCCGAGCGTCGGTGTGTCAGGTGGACGGCGGTCGGTTCCTGTCGCTGGAGGGCCCCGCTGTGGTGACCTCGGAGCCCGACCGGGTGGCCGAGGGGGTCAATCGCTACGCAGAGCGTTATCGCCAACCCAAGGAACGGGACGACCGGGTGGTCATCGAGATCGCGGTCGAGAACATCAGGGGCCGGGCCTGACCGTGGTGGGTCCGAGCAACCCCCACCACCCCTGAACTTGGGGCGTGATGGAACGGCGGTGATTACGCGATCGCGACGCCGATCCTGGCCAGCGTCGCCACGGTCCGCTCGCCGTCGGACTCCACGACGGGGGCGCTGGCGGCGCGCACCAGGGTGGTGGTGAAGCCCAGCGAGTGGGCATCGAGCGCGGTGGCTTTCACGCACACGTCCAGCGCCAGTCCAACGACGACCACCCGCTCGATGTGTCGCTCCTCCAGCAGATCGGCCAGACCGGTCGATGAGGTCTCGCCCGACTCGGGGTCGGCCATCGTAAACGCCGAGTAACCGTCCTCGCCGCCGGTGCCCTTGCGAACCGTCGGACCGTCAACCACCAGGTCGGCGTGGTACTCCGCCCCCCAGGTGTCGCGAACACAGTGCACCGGCCACTGCCCACCGCCGGTCACGAAGTGTGGGGTGGCCGGCGGGTGCCAATCCTGGGAGTACACGACGAACGCACCGGCTGCAGTCGCCTCGGCGATTTCGACGTTGGTCGCCTTCACCACCTCGGGCCCACCCGAAACGAACAGCGAGCCACCCGGGTCTGCGAAATCATTCTGCACGTCGACGATTACCAATGCGGTGTGCTCGTCGTAGCGGGGCCGTAGATCATCCTCGGGCTCGGGCTCCAGCGGCGGTGCGCCCTGATCGGCGAACAGGCCACCGAGGTCGTCATCCGGGTTGGTCATGTTGAAGATTTGGCCCATTGCCCGAAGGTACCCGGTCGTACCGCAACGGGGACACGCGGCCGTAGGTTGCGGGGATGAGCGTTCCGCACACCGGCACCGGCGACAGGCTCCTCGGAGGCATCCTGTCGACCGACTTCTACCAACTGACCATGGCGCAGCTGTACTTCCGGGCTGGACTGGCCGACCGCCCGGCCCGTTTTGAGCACTTCTTCCGCAGCTACCCGGACTACGGACGGCACCAGGCCGGGTACTGCGTGGCCGCCGGGATGGCGCCGTTCGCCAAGTGGATGACCGACGCGCACCCCACCGACGCCGACCTGGAGGCGTTGCGGGGGCACCGCAGCTCCACGGGTCAGGCGTTGTTCGGCGACGACTTCCTGGGCTGGTTCGCCGACCTCGACTTCTCGGCGCTCACGCTGCACGCGGTGCCCGAGGGTCGTGTGGTTCACCCCAACACGCCGATCACCGTGGTGGAGGGCCCGCTGGCCGCCGCCCAACTGCTGGAGACCCCGCTGTTGAACCGGCTGAACTTTCCCACGCTGATCGCCACCAAAGCCGCCCGCGTCAGCGAATCGGCACTGGGCCGTCCCGTGCTGGAGTTCGGCATGCGTCGCGCCGCCGAGGCGGGCGCCGACGCGGCCACCCGGGCGGCATTGGTGGGCGGTGCCACCTCCACGTCCAACACCGCCGCCGGATACACCTGGGGGGTGGACCCGTCTGGAACCCACGCCCACTCGATGATCCAGGCCTACCTGGCGCTGGGCGAGGGCGAGCGGGCGGCGTTTCAGGCCTACGCCGACACCTACCCGGACGATTGCCTGCTACTCGTCGACACCGTCGACACGCTCGGCAGCGGCGTTCCCAACGCCATCGCCGTCTTTGAAGGTCTCCGCCGCCGGGGTCACCGACCGGTGGGGATTCGCCTGGATTCCGGCGACCTCGCCTACCTCGCCATCCAAGCCGCCCGGCAGCTGAACCAGGCGGGCTTCGACGAGGCGACCATTGTCTTGTCCAGCCAACTGGACGAGCTCACGATCTGGCAGATCACCCATCAGATTCAGGAGGAGGCGTCCCATGCCGGGCTCGATGCCCAGGCGGTGATCAACCGCCTGGTGTTCGGCGTTGGTTCGCGCTTGGCCACCAGCGACGGGTCACCCAGCCTCGATGGCGTCTACAAGCTGGTGGCGCTGAAACGAGATGGTGCGTGGCAGCCCGCCATCAAACGATCTGACACGCCCGAGAAGGTGCTCAACCCGGGGACGAAACGTCTCTGGCGCGTCACCGATCAGCAGGGCATGGCTACCGCCGACGTGTTGTCCACCGCCGACGAAGCGCTCCTTCCCGGTGCCGCCATGGCGCTGCACCACCATTCGCGTGCAGATGTCTCCCGGGTGATTCGAGCCGAGGAGTGGGCCGGCGCTGACGAACTGCTTCAGCGGGTGATCGCTGACGGCGAGGTGGTGAGCGACGGCGGCATGGAAGCGCTGAACGACCTTGGGGTGATCTCTGAACGCCGGCGGGCCGACGTGGCCGCCCTCGGGCCCGGCGTTCGACGGTTGGTCAATCCGCACACGTACCACGTGTCCATCACCGAGTCGCTGTGGGATCTGAAACAGGAACTGCTGGCCAAGCTGGGGTAGGCGGAGCCCATTTCCCGGTGGCGTGGCGGTTGATCCTCGCGTCATCCCACACGAAGTCCACCCGTCCCCACTGGAACTTCCGCTGGCTGGGCGGCGGCTGAAACGACGTGCCCTCAAGGATCTCAGGGAACAGGAACTCCATGTCGCCGGCGGTCCCCGGCTGCTCGAAGCGCTGGTCGACCACGGCACGCAACACCACCAACCAGGCTCAACACCGGCCCTTTGCCACTCGGCGACACTCCATCGCAGGGGAGATGACGAACTTCCGCAACTGGGTTCGAGTGAGCAGCCCGTGCCGACACAACGCCGCCTGGTGGACAGGAGCCTCGTCGATCATCCCCCGAGCATGCGGCCCCGACCGCCGGGGTCAGCTCCAGCCGGTGCTGATGCCCAGCAGGTCCTCGACCGCGGCGATGTCACTGGCGAGGTCCACTCGCAGCCTCGAACGCAGGTCGTCATCCATCGGGTCGGACGGAGCATCGTTGCGGGGCGAGGTGTCCAACACCCGATGGCGGGGCAGGCCCAGTCGATCGGTGACCCGGTCGATGAAGGCCTGCGGGTCGTCGTAGAACACCTCGGCGGTCACCACCATCACCTGCTCGCGGCCATACGCGTCAAACCAACGCTGGAGCATCGGCGCATAGCGACCCTGATCGACGTAGCTCTGGTGACGATGTGCAAACGAGGTGACCGTCGGGTCGGCCAGGATGCGGGCCGCCTCCCCCTTTGTTCGGTCGGCCTCCGCCTCGATGGCGGCGGGAAAGCCGAGCGCCTCGCTATGGCGCCTGCGCTCCTTCCAGTGTGAGTAGGCCCGATCGATCGGGTTGCGGAGCACAGCCACCACGAGCGCGTCGGGCGCCACCTGCGCAGCTCGGACGGGGGCGAGCGGGTGATACAGGTCATACGGTGACGACTCACCGGTCGCCGGCGCGTACCCAAGCCGACCCTCGGCCCGGCGACGCGTTCGGGTAGATGCAAAGTGCGACAACCACCAGCGCTCGCCCCGGTGCCACTCCTCGGAAAAAAAGTAGGTGCCCTTGGAGTTGGGGGTGGGGAACTGGGTCAGCATGCCCGGATGCTCGGCCAAGTACTGCCAGAGCGAGGTGGTGCCACCCCGCTTGGAACCCACGATCAACAATTCGGGCGGGGGGCGCCGAGCGGCGGTGGCCCTTCCGTATCGACTGAGAACGGCCTTGGCCGCTGAGGCCAGGTGCGGACCCATGGGGTGCTGACGTACACGTTCTCGAGCCGCTCGCAAGGCTGACGGTGTCTCGACTTCCTGAGTGGGATCGGTACTCATATCGACCTCAGTCGGCTCCCGCCAGGATGGATTGAGGGTGACGGGCAAGGATCGGAGCCGGTTCCGCCGCCGGTGCCTCCTTGGCACGACGGCGGCCGGCGGCCCGCTCCCAGCGATCGCGTTGCACCAGCCCGGCCGCCACGCCCACGATTGGGAGCTGCGGCAGCAGCCCGTAGAACCCGAACTGCAGCAGGAAGATCACCAACACGACCGCTGACCAAACCTCCACGTCGCGGCGGGTGCGCAGCGCCGCCCAGGTGGTGCGCACCATCCAGTAGACGAACAGCGCAAGCGCAACAAAACCGTGGTTGTACATGATCCACCACACCAGGCCGTGGGTGCCGATCGGCGGGGTGCCCTCCTGTGGGGTCGGGGCGCCCCACCCAATCAGCGGAGACTCCAGGGCACCACCCCAGGCATCCACGTACAGCGTGGCCCGCGACTCGTTTGAATCCGTCGCAGTCTCAATTTTGGTGAACACGAGGTCACCCAATGGCGAAAAGGCCAACAGCAGCGCCACCACCACCGCCAGGCCAACCGCCACCTTCGCACCGGTCCAATCGCCGCTCATCGCCCGGCGGGCCGCCCAGTAGACGAACAGCACTGCGATGGACATCCACAGACCACGATTGAACGAGAACGCCGTCGGCACGGTCGACAGCGCCAGCATCACCTGGCCGAAGCGACGCCGCCGTGCCAGTGGTGAACGCACGAATGCCCCGAAAAAGAACGGGAGGGTCAGGCCCATGGTGGAACCCCAGCCGTTGGCGAAGGCCATCGGCGCCGAGGGGCGGGCCAGGGTGTAACCCAAATAGTTGGTGACCTCCGCCAAGCGCAGGCTGCTGACGGAATCGATGAACCCGCTGGTGGCGACACCCTCGGGCAGGATCAGCTGCAGGCCACTCGGTGCGGTGAACGTGCCCGCAACCAACGCCAGATAACCAAACCCGACACAGCCGACGAAGATCAACCCCAGCCAGTACTGCACCACCTGGGTCGGCAGGCGTTGGCGGGGAACGTTTGCGAACCACACGAGGCAGGCCCAGAGCGAGGCCATGATCACCCAGCGGTAACCGAACAGCATCAGCCCCTGGGCCTCTTCGATATGGACTCCCGAGAGCCCCACGATGACGAGGAACCCGCTCAGAGCAACAGCGCCGGTGGGCACTCGGAAGCGGGACGGTCGAGCCAGGATCACCGGCCCGAACGCAACTGCCGGCAGCACCCACACGAACGGGTACAGGCCAAGCAGCCACAACACCGGCATGCCGAGCGACCATAAGGCCACGGGCCACCCGATGGACAGATACCTCCGGGCACTGAACGAACGGTCCGAGCACTCATCGGTGCTGCGCCTTCGCTGGGACGCCAATGACCATGTGGTGTTCCCAGGCGGTCGCGGTTGCGAACGGGCGGCATGCTCGAAGCACTCGACCCGGACCGGCACAGGTTCCGCGCCTGACCGGCGCCGCTCAGCCACGATGGGCGACCGTGTCATGCGGTACCGGCGACATCAGCGCCTCCAAGGCGGCAGAGATGCGAATCCCCCCTGGCGTTGGGGCCGAGCTCAGGGGTGTCACCGAACACCAACCAGGTTGGACCATCACACGGTCAAGTTGGGCTCGCAGTTCGGATTCGGTATTGGCACCAAGCGTCACGCCCCGCTCTACGAGAACCTTGGCAAACGCCACCTGGTGCCCATCGACGTGCTCACCCATCTCGTCGTTGCGCGGCACGACCAGCGGCTTCACCCCGGCACGCAACGCATCCATCACGGTGCCCGGCCCCGCAGCACACACCACCGCATCCGCACGGGACATCAGATCCAACAGTTCGTCAAAGTCCAAGGCCTCCGGGCAGTACGCGACCCCACCTGGATGCGGGGCGGTGCCTCGCTGAATCACCACCCGGGCATCGTCGGCATGATCGTCGGCCCAGCGGCCGGCCCATGTCACCAGCCGACCGAACCGGTGGCTGTCGGTGCCCACCGTGACCACAACCAATGCCGGGTGTGAACCGGCGCGGCGCATTGCGACGTCGTCCTCAGCCCCGTTTGGACCGCGTGGGTTGACGGCGACGATCGGCGCATCGGGCCAGATCGTGCCCATCACCTGAGCGTTCGGATAGAGCGAACCCTGCTCCGGCCACTGCACCAACACCGCGTCGCTGACCCGACGCACGAGGCGGCCGGTCATCGTCGTCGAGTCGATGCGGTCATACACCTCCAGGTAGGCGGTCTTGATCCCCATCAACCGACCCAGCCAGAAGAAGGGCACCGCCACACCCGCACCGGTGGACACGATCAGGTCGGGCCGCCGGCGCCGCAGTTCCCGCCAGGCCATCACCAGGTTGCGAGCCAGGTTGGGCAGATTGCGCGCGGTCGGGTGATGCGCCCACACGACCTCCTCGCCCCGCAACCGCGACACGACATCAGGCAAGTCGAAGCTGACCCACACCCGCCGGTGCCGTTGCCAGAACCCACTCAGCTCCAGCAGGTGGGAGAGGTGCCCACCGGAGGACGTCACCAACATCACCAACGCCTCGGTGCCGTCCGGACGCTTTCGGCCGCGACGAATCGCCACCGTCAGACCCTCGGCGCGCAGGCGTGGCGGCTCGGCATCGAACCCGAGGTTGCGCATCGTGCGGTCACAGTGCCACCACACCGGAGAGGTGCGCGTTGATGGAACGGAGGCTCTCGACGGTGGCAGTCAGTTCCTTGCGGTCGGCCGACTCCGATTCGACGGTCACCAGCACGCCGTCCACCTGCGGTGCCAAAGCAAGAGCGTCGGCGTAATCGGTGGGCGAAGGCGCGATCAGAACAACCTGATCGAAGGCGACCCCATTGGGGTCGGTCAACGCGTCCTTGAGGCCCGAGAAGCGGAACAGTTGATCGCGTGCCTCCGCGCGTGACCCCACCGGCAACAGGTAGAGGCCCTGACAACCGGGGATTTCCAGCACGGCGTCCTCCAGCCTGGCCGTGTTGGCCAACACCTCACCGAGCCCGGGCCCTCGGGGGACCGAGAAGTAGGCACCCAACGTGTCCTGGCGCAGGTTCGACCAGATCAACAGCACCCGGCTGCCCTCGCGGCCGAGGGTGACGGCCAGGTTCGCTGCGACCTCCTCAGCGGGGGCAGAACCCGCTGACGTCACCAGGAGGAACCTGGGCCCCGGGCCCTCCCAGCCTCCCAGTCGGAGGGCCAGGCGACGGTAGCTCTCGGCCTCGGCACCGTTGCCGTTGCCGGCCACCTCCACCCCGGGGGCATGGCGGCTGGCGGCGCGTCCGTACCACTCACCAAACCACTCCTTGTTGTCATCGTCGGCATCATCGTCGGTGGTGATCACGTTGACCGGGGTGGCCCCGACCAGTTCCTGGATGTCCTGGCTGCTGTGGACCCTTGGGTCGGTGCGGTCACGAATGAGCGCCACGAGGAACCCGACAACCAAGGCTGCGGCGACAACCCCGACGAGTACCACAGGTGCCCCCAGGCTGGTGCTGTCCACCGGCAGGGTTGCGGGACTGACCACGTTGCCCGTGGTGCTGTCCATGGACTGCCACCCCGATCTCTCCACCCTCAGGTTGCTCTGTTCGCTCAACTGTGAGTTGAGCTGTGCGGAGAGCACGGTCGCCTTGGTGGGGTTCTTCTCGGGGTCGACATCCTCCAGTCGGCGCGAGGTGGCGAGCACCAGGTCGTCAAGCAGTTTCACCTGCTGGTCCAGCCCATTGATCACGCGGGATCGTCGGGATTCCTCCTGCTTTTGGCGAAGTGTCAGGTAGCTGTCGACCAGCGCCTGCGCTCCAGCCTGTGCCGCCGCCGGATCGTCGGCCAGATAGCTGACGTCCAACGCCAGGCTGTCGGGAAGTACCGTGACCGAGGAGTGGTCCCGGAGTTGGTCGGCCGACACGTCGTCGCCCAACAGTTCAGCGGCGCGCTGTGCCACCTCGTCGGAGCGCAGGATGCTCTTCTGAGTGGCGGTGAGCGTGGCGACCGGGCTGATCCCGCCGGTGCCGGAGCTTCCTGGCGCGGTCGGTGCCTGTTCCAACACAATTCGAGCAGTGGATTGGTAGCCGGGCTCGGCCTTGGCCAGGTAGGCCAGACCAAACAGCGCTCCAAGCACGCCGGCCATCGCGATGATGACAAACCGTCGACGGGCCAGGCCGAGATAGTCGGCCAGGGTTGGGGTGTCTTCACCGTCCACGACGGCCTCCCTTGATGGTCGGGGGTTGGCAGCAAGAGTCGCCGGCCGCGCCGGGGCGACCCGCTCGCTGGTTGAGCGTGCCGTGAGCGGACGCGTGGCCGCCTCGGAACGAAGTCGGGCCGGCAGCCGACCGTGTCGAGACTGCGCCCGACCGGGGAGCAACCGGTCCAATCCGGTCTCACTTCGGAACCGCCACACACACCCGACGAAGGTGACCGTGCCACCCACAACGGCCACGATGAGGCCGAGCCAGGTTGCACCAAACGACACCCGACAGAGCAACGTGACGACGCCAACGGAGGCGGTGGCAAGACCGGCGCTCCACGCTGCGGGGCGGCTGATCATGTTCAAACCCATCCGCTGGTGGGCCTGCCAGGCCGGCAACACCACCAGCAGCACCAGGGTGAGCGCCCAGATGACCCCGGCCCCGGTGATGCCAAGCCGGGGGATGAGCACCAGGTTTCCGACCAGGTTGAAGACGACGGCGATACCGGCATTTCCCATGGCCTGGGAACTCTTGCCCCCCATGAGAATGACCGATCCCGCCGGACCGAACAGGGAGAACGCCATCAGGCCGAGCGAGAGTGCGATCAGGGCTCCCTGGGCTGCCAACACCTCCGGGCCGAACACCCCCAACAACACCGGGGCGAACCCGATCGCCACCAGGTAGATCGGCCAGGTGAGCGCCGTCTGCCAACCCGCAGCGGTACGAACCAGGTGCGAGGTGGCACGGCCACGATGCCTGGCCATCAGGCTCGAAACCCTGGGGCCAACCACCTGCATGATCGCCTCGGAGATGAAGGCGCCAATCACCACGTACCGGGTGCCCGAAGCGTAGACACCGGCCGCCTGGGTGGACACCAGGGCACTCACCAGCAGCGTGTCAATCCAGGCGATCGACACCTCGAAGGTCTGCCCGGCGGCACGCGGAGCGCTGAATGCCCAAAATGCCTTGGCGATGGCCGGCCACGACGTTCGGTTAAAGCTCGGGCCACCATGGGGCGAGTCCGCTCCCGAGGCGACGCTGGCCATACGGGGTTCGTCGGGCGTCAAACGGGCCGCTTGAAGCAGGCGCCGCGACACGACGACCGCCGGAATCAGAGCCACCAGGTTGGTCAAAGCCCAGACGCGAGCCACAGCGACCACATCGCCACCCAGCCTGGTGGTGAGAAGGACAACGACCGGCAGCAACAACGCCCGTCCAATCTTCTCAATCACGGCCTGGGGCCACATCACCTCGTAGCCGCGGGTGGAACTCACCAACACCGTCTCGATCACGGCCAGTGGAAGCAGCGGCGCCAACGCCAAGAACACCCGGGCCAGCTGGGGCACGCCCGTACCGTTGGCGAATAGGTCGGCCAACCACGTCGACTGTGCCCCCATCAGCCAGGCGAACAGCAGGCTGATGCCCACCACCGGCACCAGGCTGACGGCCATCATCTTGGGGATGACGTCCACCGCGTGCACGGCGCGCAGGCGGGAGATCCAACGGATCAACCCCGTTGCCGACCCCAGCTCGGCGACACGAGCCAGGATGTTGAACGCGGCGATGGCCACCAGCGCCACACCGGCGGTCTCCGTACCAAGTTCATGGTTGAGCACCCACAGGAGCGCAAAGTTGGCAGCGCCGTACACCACGGCGGCCACCAGGTTGAGCGCGCCGCCGCGTGCCACCCCGCCGAGGGAGCCCGCCTCCCGATCTGGGAGATGACCGCGACCGCCGCCTTGGTCAAGATCCGACTGCACCTCGACATGGATCTCGCCGAATACGGCCTGCACGCCTGGCGCGGGCTGCGGACCCGAGTGGCCAGGTTCGTGCCTCATCACCGGCGGCGGGAGCAATGCCGAATTGGGACCGGCGCCGAGCGCCATGTCCATCTCAAGTTCACGAGACGGCGGCCACCTCACCGCTCCCCTCCCCCAGCTGCGGCCTTGGCGCAGTTCACCAGCTCATCGCACAACACAGGCAGGTCACCGAGCGCCTCGAGGTGGCCGGGCGCCCCTGCTCGGGCGGCATCGATCAACCTCGCAGCCAGTTCCAAGACGTGAGCACAAGCCACCACCTGCCCCGTATCGGCACCCACCCCCAGGGAATCGAGGCTTTGAGCCCCAAGAATCCTCGACCGTTGGAGCGCCCTCGCCACGTCGACCGACCCGGTGACGTGCAGCTGCTGGTAATGCCAGTGATAGGCGTCGAGGCCAACCGGCCGGTCAGCCCCCGAGTACTCCCAGTCCCACACCCACAGCGAGGCGCCCGACCACGCCAGATTCCATGGCACCCAGTCGCCGTGCCATCGGCCCAGTGGCACCGGGAGGTCAGCGATCAGCTCGGCGGCACGCTTCCATGCATCGGCGAACCGGTCCCAAGCGTCGCGCCTCGCCGAATCCAGGCCTGCGGGCCGTGCCGCGACCAGTGCGTCAGCCCAGGTGGCTCCACCCGACGACGCGAACGCCTGGAGCCGCGGTGGCCCATCCAGGCCGGCGACCTCGAGAAGCGCTTCGGGTCGAAGCCCGTCGTCAACCGACATGCGCACCACGTCGGCGGGCATCGGCGCGGTGACCGAGACCACCGTGTCGCCCCACTCGAAGCGTTCCAGCAGCGTTGGACTGGCGAACTGGCTGCGCTTTCGTCGTACCAGTTGATGCAGCACGGCCGCCTCAGTCTCGACCTGGGCACGCGTGAGCTCGGTCCAGCCCACCTTGGCGTAAGCCACCGGCGTTCCGTCCAAGGCGAAGAGCTGCAGCGTTGGCGTCCAGAACGGGTCCACGTTGCGGGGCGAGGTGGCGAAGCTCAGATCGTCACGTCCAAGCCGTCGAGCCAGTTCATGCAGCAGGGGAACCAACTGCTCGTCGGCGCCCGCAAAACGTCCGGTGGGCGGCCCGCTGGTCATCGCAGTGCCCTGAACCCTTTGGAGCACACCGCTGCCCAGGCCCCAACCAACCACCGCCCTTCGGCGGGCAACCGCCGGGGGCCGAAGGCGGTTGTAGGCCAGGCAACTGGCTGCGGCCGCTCGGCGGGTCTCGGTCGGTACGTAAAACCTCGGGTTCGCGGCGGTGGGAAACGCCCGATGCGTTTCGTCGTCGCTTGCGACGGCGACGGGTCGAAGCCCCAGGAGGTCACCCAATACCGCGACCGAATCGTCGCTGAACACCTGCGTGCGGGCTCCCCGCTCCGTGACCGGTCCACGCTGGTCAAGCGACTCGGCCGATCGTGTGCCACCGCCATGCCTGCTCATAGTCCCCGACCACGACGATTCAACGCGGCGACCACCCGCCCCGGCGGCACCAGTCGGGCCCACACCCCGATGGCCAACCAGGCCCGCGGCTGGCGCAGGTCGGCGGCGAGCGCGGCGCGGATCAGCCGCCTGGCCTCGACGCGGTTGCCCGCCGAAGCCGCAGCGAATGCTCGCTGGCCCAGCACGCGGGCATGCCCCCTCGGATGGTCAACGAACTCCGGGAACCGCTCCAGCAGGTACCCCAGGGCGGTGTCGATCGTCCGCCAGCGTTCCGCAAACAGCGACCCTCCCCCCCACCCCTTGCACACCAACGGGGACCGGGTGGTGGGCAGCGGATGGCGCCGCGCGGCGCGCAGTACAAACTCGTAGTCCTCGGCGTAGCCGCCGGGGATCTCCTCGTCGGCGCCACCGAGACGGTCGGGGTCGAGGAACGCATCACGGCGCACCATGGTGGTGACGAATTCCACCTCCATCATGCGATCGTCCAGCAGGTCGCCCATCGTGACCGCTTCGGTGAGGAGCGGCCGTTCGGTGATCGTGCCGAGGTGGTCCACCAGCAGACCGCACACCACAGCGTCGACCTCGGGGCGACGCTCCAGCAACGCCACCTGGGTCTCGGTCTTGTCTGGCAACCAGGTGTCGTCGTCGTCGCAAAAGCCCAGAAACTCCCCGGTCGCCACCTCCGCCCCACAGTTCCGGCCCGCCGGGAGCCCCCGGCGATGGGTGTTTCTCAGCACGGTCACCGGGCGACGAGCGTCGTTGACGTTGAGCGAGGTATCGGGTGCGGTGCCGTCGTACACGACGAGGGTTTCGATCACACCGTCGTACCGTTGAGCAACGATGGACGCGATCGCCTCACGTAGGAGTTTCGGACGATCAACGGTGCAGATCACCACCGAGGCTCGGGGCCGACCCAAAGCCGCGCCGACCTCGGACACCTGCTGCGACGACGCTGCGGCTGTGCCCGCAACCGTCGCCGCCAATGGGTGATTTCCTACCGCAGCTTGCTTGACGCGCTCACTGCCGGCGCTCGCCTGATCCCGCATGCCCATCCCGATTGTCGTGGTCCCGCCAGGGACGTTGCGAGGGTATCGCCGGCCGGCAGCGATCCGACCCTGTCCGACGAGACACTGAGCAGAAGGGCTAAATGGACCCCTCTGCCATGCGCACAGCCACCTGAGCGGCGGCCTCGGCGGTGCGGGCGATGTCCTCGGGGCGGTGGGCAAGGGACGGGAACATCACCTCGTATGGCCCGGGAGCCAGAGCGATGCCTGCATCCAACATGCCATGGAAGAACTGTGGGTACCGGCCCAGCGACACCGAGGCGCGTGCAGACTCGAAGTCGACGGGCAGATCGGAGCCAAAGAACACCCCAACCAACGGGCCCACCCTTGGCACCCTCGCCTCGATCCCGGCGTCCGAAAATGCTCGATGCAGGCCGTCGGCCAGCGCCTCGGCGGTGTCCTCCAGCTGCGAGTATGCATCTGGGGTGAGCAACTCCAAGACAGCGAGCCCGGCTGCGGTGGCCAGCGGGTTCCCTGACAGCGTGCCCGCCTGATACACCGGGCCGAGGGGCGAGATATGACTCATCAGCTCGGTCGACGCGCCGTAGGCACCGACGGGCAGGCCTCCACCGATCACCTTGCCGAAGCACCAGATGTCGGGGGTGACCGACAGGAACTCGGTGGCGCCACCGAAGGCCAGCCGGAAACCGCAGATGACCTCGTCGAACATCAACAGTGCGCCCACTCGGTTGCACTCGTCGCGCAGCCCCTCGAGGAAGCCATCTCGAGGTGCGATCAAGCCCATGTTGGCCGCCACCGGCTCCACCACCACGACGGCCACCGTCTCGTCCAGCGTGGGCACCACGTTGTAGGGAGCCACCACGGTGTCGGCGATCGACCCCGGCGTCACCCCGGCCGAGTCCGGCGTGGAGGTCTCGCCCAGGTCGAACCCCTCGATGACGCCCGAGCCCGACGAGGCCAACAGCGCGTCGGAATGGCCGTGGTAGTTGCCGACGAACTTCACGATCTTGTTGCGGCCGGTTGCGCCTCGGGCCAGACGGATGGCCGACATGGTGGCCTCGGTGCCCGACGACACCAGCCGCAGCTGCTCAAGGCCATCGATTCGGCCCACCATGGTCTCCGCCAACCGCACCTCGCCCTCGGTGGGTGCACCGAACGTGGTGCCACGTTTGGCAGCCGCCTCGATGGTGGCGATCACCTTCGGGTGCGCGTGGCCCACGATTGAGGCGCCGTAGCTCTGCACGTAGTCGAGGAACACCGCTCCTTCCACGTCGGTGACGTAGGCACCGTGGCCCTCAGCGATGAAGTTTGGGGTGCCTCCGACCGAACGGAACGCCCGCACCGGCGAGTTGACCCCGCCGGGCATCACTCTGAGCCCGCGCTGATACAGATCGTGATTGGAGGTCATCGGGGCTCCTTGTTGGCTGGAACTGACGGGGCGGAAAGAGAGCGAAAGGTAGTTCAGGCCTGGGCAAACAGTTCGGCCATCGTTCGGGCAAAATAGGTCAGGATGAAGTCTGCGCCCGCTCGACGGATGGCCAGCAACTGCTCGAGCGCTGCGGCCTCCAGGTCGAGCCAGCCCCGTTGAGCGGCTGCATGCAGGGCGGCATATTCGCCCGACACCTGGTAGGCGGCCAAGGGTACGTTCACCAGGTCACGAGCCCGGGTGATCACATCCAGATAGGTGAGGGCGGGCTTCACCATGACCATGTCGGCGCCCTCGGCGACGTCCATGCGCAGTTCCTCAGCGGCTTCGCGGGCATTGGCCGGGTCCTGCTGATAGCCGCGACGATCGCCGCCGTCGGCGATGGTGACGTCGACCGCGTCGCGGAAGGGCCCGTAGAAGGCCGACGCGTACTTGGCGGAATACGCCAGGATGGCCACGTCGGTGGCGGCATCGCCATCGAGTGCACGCCGGATTGCGGCCACTTGACCGTCCATCATGCCCGAGGGCGCCACCACGTCCACACCGGCGGCCGCTTGGGCGTTGGCCACCCGGCCATACAGTTCGAGCGTGGCATCGTTGTCCACCCGGCCCGCTCCGTCGACGACGCCGCAATGGCCATGATCGGTGTACTCGTCAAGGCACAGATCGGCCATGACCACCATCGAGTCGCCCACCTCGGCCTTCACATCGGCGATGGCAAGTTGCACGATCCCGTCGGGGTCCCATGCTCCTGAGCCGACGTCGTCTTTTCGTTCGGGTACGCCAAAGAGGATGAGCGCAGGCACACCCAACTCGGCCAATGCCGTCACCTCGGCCCGCAGCGAGTCCCGGCTGTGCTGCGAGACCCCCGGAAGGCTGTCGATCGGCTGGGGCCTGGTGATGCCCTCACGCACGAACAGTGGGGCAACCAGATCGTCCACCCCCAAGCGGGTCTCGGCCACCAGCCGGCGCATCGCCGGGCTCGAGCGCATTCGTCGGGGTCGGCGGGCGGGGAAGCCGGACGAGTCGAGATCCATGCCGTCATGGTACCGGTGGGGCCATGGCCCCTCGGAGGCAGGCAGGGGGATGGGAAGTCCGGAGCCTGTCGCTCGCAGATCGCGAACCTCGCGTCGGTCTGCTCCTTGACGAACGGTGCTCGTCTCAGTCGGCGGGTTCGTAGCCCGCTCGGTCGAGTGCCCAGGTGAGGTATCGATCGGGCAGTTGGGCCAGGCCCGCGGCGGTCGGCGAGTCGAATCCGGCCAAAAGGTCTGATGCCCTGCCGTTCCAGTCCCTGGCCGCGTCCAGCGCCTGGCGAACCCCGTCGGATCCACGAACCAGTTCAGTGGCCTCAGCTGCCGCCGCCTCCTCGGTCCGGTTGGCAAGAAGCTCGGTCAGCCGATCGCCCTCCGCACCCTCGAGCGCGTAAATCACCGGCAGTGTGAACACGCCCTCGCCGATGTCGTTGCCCGCAGGCTTGCCCAGCTTCTCGCTGGTGGCCACGACGTCAAGCACGTCATCAATGATTTGGAACGCCATGCCGAAGCCCTCGCCGAACGCCGCCAGCGCGTCGACTTCAGCGGGGCCCATCCCCGCCGCCTGCGCCCCGACCTTTGCCGAACAACGCATCAAGGCGGCGGTCTTCCCCAGAATCGAGGCCTCGTACTCGGCCACGCTGCGCTTCGGATCACCCTGGCGGGTCACCTCGCGGCCCTGCCCGGCGGCGAGGTCGGCGATCGTGCGGGCCAGGCTGTGGGCCACGTCGGCAGAAACCGACGCCGCCTGAATGCCGGCGACCGCCAAGAGGTAGTCCCCAACCAGGATGGCCCAGTTGAGCCCCTCGCGAGCGTTGACCGTCTCGACGCCTCGCCGAGTTTTTGCGTGGTCCATCAGGTCGTCGTGGACGAGTGACCCAACCTGCACCAACTCGACCGCAACGCCTGCTGCGGTCACGTGATCGTTGGCGGGCGCGCCGCCCACCGCCGCCGCCGCAATCGTCAAGGTCGGCCGCAGGCGCTTGCCACCTCCGGTCACCACCCTGATGCCGGGCTCGACCAAGGCATCGAGCGTGTCAGCCTCCCGCAGCACGTCCACCATGGCCGCCTCGAGTGCGTCCAGGTCGGAGACCAGCGACGGTAGGGCCAACAGCTCGGACAGCTCGTGAAGGTCCATGGGTGGGAAGCCTACGGGCGCACCATCAGCGCACCCACAACCAACCCGGCAGCCCTCACAGAACCCAACCGAATGGCCTTTCCGGTCGGGGCCCGGGGCTCACACCGGTGGTGGGTCTCAGGTTGCGCTCATCCGGTAACCGCCGCGCCCATGCGTCGACGACGGGACTGATACTCGGCCACCGCCGAGTACAGGTGCCAGGCCCGAAAGTCCGGCCACAGCGTCTCGGTGAACACAAACTCGGCGTAGCTCGCCTGCCAGAGCAGGAAGTTGGAGAGCCGATGCTCGGCCGAGGTTCGAACCACCAGGTCGACGTCGGGCATCTCGGGCAGATAGAGACGGGCCTCCAAGTCGGCCTCGGTGACCGTTTCGGGCTCCACCCCATCGGCCAGCAGCGAGCGCACCGCATCGATGATCTCCGCTCGACCGCCGTAGTTGAACGCGATCACCAACTGCAGCCGGGTGTTGTGGGCGGTCCGGGCGGAGATGTCGTTGAGGTACGCCCGCGACCTGTCGGGGATGCGCTCGTCGTCGAGCCGTCCGACGAACCGAATGCGAACACCCAGCTCGCGCAGTTCCTCCACCCGTTCCTCGTGCAGCAACCACTCGGAGAAGTCCATGAGGAACGCGATTTCAGAGTCGTTACGACGCCAGTTCTCCGTGGAGAACGCATACAGCGACAGCCATTCGACGCCAAGGTTGAGCGCGCCCCGCACGCTGGAGTACACCGCCTCCTCGGCGGCGCGATGGCCCTCGGTGCGTTCGGTTTCACGCATCAGGGCCCACCGGCCGTTACCGTCCATGATGGCGCCGATGTGACGGGGTATCTCGCCCGCCTGAACCCGAGGCAGTTCGGGTTGTTCGATGATGCGCATGGTCCGGACGCTACCGGTCGGCCGTTGCGGGATTCACATACGGGCTGGCACACGGGGGCTCCACTGAGGAACTCGGCCGCAGCGACGGTAGCCAACGCCAACTCCCGAGCTGATGGGCTGAATTCAAACCAGTTGAGTCCACCCCCGCCGATCGGCGGAATCACCCCGCACTTGAATGTTGCCCCCAAGTCCGCCGGACGACGCGCCGGACCGACCGGGTCAGCCGACGTCGGCGGGTGCCACCAGCAGGCCGATCAGAGCGGAGACCAGCCCATCAAGGGAGTGAGGCCGGGCCACAGCATCGACGGTGAAGCCCGCCCGCCGTGCGGTGTCCGCAGCAATGGGTCCGATACAGACGACGAGCCGAGGCACGGCCTTGCCGCCAAACCGGGACAGAAACCCCGTCACCGTCGACGACGAGGTGAAGGTGATCGCATCGGCCCGGCCCACCCGACCTGCAAGCTCGGGGTTTGGCGGCGGGGTCACCGTGCGGTACGCAGGCACCACGTCAACCTCCCAACCTCGCTCGATCATCCCTTGAGGAAGCACGTTGCGGGCCACCTCGGCACGGACGATCAACACCTTCGCACCGGCGAACTGTGGGTCCCCCAATTCTGCCAGCAATCCCTCGCCGACGTGGTCCTCGGGCACCAGGTCGACCACGATGTCGGCCTCGCACAGAACTTCCGCCGTACCCGGCCCCACCGCCGCAAACGTGCATGCGTCAAGATCGGACCTATCCACCTCCACGGACTTGCACGCTGCCACCAGCGCCCGGGCCCCGTTGGGTGACGTGAGCACCACCGACGCATAGTCACCCAGCCGCCCGACGACGGCACGCAGGGCGGCCCCACCGTCGGCTGGGGGCTCGGTGGCGATACACGGTGCCGCGAGGGAGCACGCTCCGAGCGATTCGAGCCGCTCGATCAGAGGCCCGGATTGAGCCTCGGCGCGTGTGACCACAACCGTGCGACCATCCAGCGGCCGCTTCGGTTGCGTCATGGGTTGGTGGCTCGGCCCGGCGGGCTCACCAGCACGACCGCCTCGGCAATCATCGGCTGCGCGCGGCCAACAGCTTTCGAGCGAGTTCAACCCCGAGGGCGGCGGGCGAGTCGCCTGAAGCCACACCGGTCAGGGTGGCCCGAGCGGGCCGTGCCGCCCCCACGTCCAGGACGCCCGCGATTCGAAGCCGTGGCCCGTCGAGCACTGCATGGGCGCCGGCGGGCAGCGTGCAGTCGCCACCAAGCTCTCGCAGAAACGCCCGCTCGGCCTCCACACAGGTACGGGTGGGAGCATGGTCCACCGCGCGCAGCGCTGCGAGTGTGGCGCCGTCGTCGGCACGGCATTCCACCGCCACGGCGCCTTGTCCCACCTGCGGGCAGAACATGGCCGGTGCCAAGACCTCGTCGGCGCGATCGTCGAGCCCAAGACGCTGAAGCGCGGCGAACGCCACCACGATGGCGTCCAACTCGCCCACCCGGGCAAGGCGGGTGGCAATGTTGCCCCGCAAACCAACCACATCCAGATCTGGTCGCAGGTCGAGCAGTTGGGTTTTGCGTCGCGCCGACCCTGTGCCCACCCGGGCGCCCGTGGGCAGGTCGATCATGCGGGCGCCGGCCATTGCATCGCGCGGGTCACCCCGGGGCAGGAAGGCCGCCAGCACCAGGCCCTCGGGGCCGATCGCCGGTAGGTCTTTGGCCGAGTGCACGGCCACGTCGGCCCGACCATCCAACAGCGCCGCCTGCACCTCCTTCACGAACACGCCCTTGCCGCCGATGACCTCCAGCGGCACGTCCAACCGGCGGTCGCCCTCGGTGGACACCTCCACCAGTTCGGCGTCGAGGTTGTCGTTGGCGGCCCGCAGGGCCTCCGCGGTGGCCTCGGCCTGCCATCGGGCGAGGGGGCTGGCGCGTGTGGCCAGCCGAACAGCCAACTCGCGCTGCGAGTGTGGCGAGCCGCTCAAGGAAGATCGAACAGGTCTCGGAGTGCCTCGGCCAGGCGGTCACCGCGCAGCGTGCCCGCCTGTTCGCGCAACCTCACCGATGGCTGATGCAGCAACTTGGCCAGCATGGCCTTCGTCACCTGATCCACCAGCGCCTGCGTTTCGGGGTCGAGGGCCTCCAGCTTGGAGGCGTGCCGCTCGAGTTCCAGCAACCGCAGCTGCTCGGCGCGGGTGCGCACCGATGCGATGATGGGCCCCGCAGCTCGGGCGGTGGTGGCATTGTGATAGCGCAGCACCTCGTCCTCGACGATGAGCCGGGCCGAGTCCACCTCGTTGCGACGCAGGTCGAGCCCGGCCTCGGTCAGGCGGGTCACATCGTCCATGTCGAAGAGGTCGATGCCGTCCAGGTCACCGGCCGTCGGGTCGACGTCGCGCGGCATGGCGATATCGACCACCACCAGGTCGGAGGCGCCCGCCAGCTGATCCGCGCCCAGCACCGTCGCCGTGGACGAAGTGCCACACAGCACGGCCTGGGCGGCGCCAAGCTCGGCCGACAGGTCGTCCAGGGCCACCGCCCGACCGTCAACCTCGGCGGCCAGTTCGGCACCCCGGGAGGCGGAGCGGTTGGCCACCACCACTCGGGATCCGGCCTGGCTCAGTGATCTGGCCATCGACGTGGCCATCTTTCCGGCCCCGACCACCACCACGATCGAGCCTTGCAGCGAATCGTCGCCGCCCAGCGCGTCGCGAGCTATCTCCACCGCCGCCTGAGACACCGACGCGGTGTGGGTGGCGATCGAGGTCTCGGTGCGCACCCGTTTACCGGCACCCAGGGCATGTCGAAAGGCCAGCTCGAGGGTGGGGCCGAGCGTGCCCTCATCGGCGGCGACGCGCTGCGCCGTCCGCACCTGTCCTTGCACCTCCACCTCGCCCAGCACGGCCGAGTCCAGTCCGGCCGCCACCGAAAACAGGTGCTCGATCGCCTCATCGTCCCACAACACCGTGAGGTGGGGGAGGAACCGGTCCGGGGTCACATCGGACAGCTCGACGAGCAGGTCCCTGAGGTCTTCGAACGCTCCGTGGAAACGCTCGGCCTTCACGTAGATCTCGGTGCGATTGCAGGTGGCCAGCACCACCGCCTCGGACACGTGATCGCGTGCGGTCAGGGTGGCGAGAAGCTTCGGGGTGTCCTCAGCGGTCACCGCGAAGCGTTCGAAGACCTCCAGGGGCAGGTCTCGATGTGTGACGCCAATGAGCAACACTGACACGCGGAGGACTCCTCACACCCCGGCGAGGGCTCACCGGCTACCCCACAGCTTGGTCGTCTGAGAAGCCGCGCGCCAAGCGCGGGCCACATCTCGTCGGTCACTCCGACGTGTCCGCCCTGTGTGACCGGGTTACGCGGACTCGGGGTCTTCGCGCGTTCGCCCCTGATAAAACGAGAGCACCTGCAATTCGAGGGCCAGGTCCACGTTTCGCAGCAGGACGCCGTCGGGCACCGTCAGCACCACCGGGGCGAAGTTGAGAATCGAGCCGACCCCGGCCGACACCAGTCGATCGGCCACGCTCTGGGCCACCGCCGGGGGGGTGGTGATGATGCCGATTGCGATGTCGTATGAGGGGACCAGCCGGGGCAGGTCGTCATCGGCGTGCACCTCCACCGAGCCGATATGGCTACCCCACTTGGTCGGATCGGCGTCGACGATGGCCACCACCGAGAAACCCCGTTCATCACCGGACAGATAGTTGGCGAGCGCGGCGCCGAGATTGCCGGCACCGACGATGACGCACGGCCAGTTTTGGTACATACCCAGCTGATGCCCCATCTCGGCCATCAGGCGGTCCACGTCGTAACCCACCCCGCGGATGCCGTAGGTGCCCAGAAAGGAGAGGTCTTTGCGCACTTTGGCGGCGTTGACGCCCGCCAGTTCGGCCAGCCGATCGGAGGAGATCGTGATTGTGCCCGCCTGCCGCTCGGCGACGACGGCACGGAAATACACCGGCAGCCGCGCCACCGTGGCCTCGGGGATGACCGGATTCAGGGACGAAACCGGATCCGCAGCGATGGCGGGGGTCGCATCCTCCTCGGTGCGGGAACGGCCCGCTCGCTCGGTCATATCCCTGACCGTACCGGCCTCGTGCGGCGATTCACAAAGTCACCCCGAACGCAGATCGCGTGTCGCGAGATGCCCTCAGTTGGGCTCCCACGAGGTCTTTTGCGCCGACGGGCGGGCGGGCAACATTCGCCGTAACACCTTGCCTCCAAGGTCCTGAGGCACCTCATCGGTGAACCAAATCTTCTTGGGGCACTTGTATCGGGCCAGTCGTGTCTGGCAGTGGCGGATGACGCCTTCCTCCTCCAACATCGCCTTGTCGGCGGGCACGACGTAGGCCACCACCGACTCGCCGGTGCCCGGATGGGGCACCCCCACCACCACGCAGTCCTCCACCAGCGGATGCGAGCGGATGGCCGTCTCGACCTCGGCCGGGTACACGTTGAAGCCCGAGACGATGATCAGGTCTTTACTGCGGTCGACGAGGAACACGTAGCCGTGCTCGTCGACGACGGCGATGTCGCCGGTGTGCAGCCAACCGTCGCCATCCAGCGCATCGGCTGTGGCCTCGGGTTCGTTGAGATACCCGGAGAAGATGTTGGGGCCGCGAACCAGCAGCTCGCCCGGATCGCCGATCAACACGTCGTCGCCCTCGCGGTCCACCAGGCGGACCTCCAGTCCGGGGGCGGGAAAGCCCACCGAGCCGTGGGGAGCGTCGGTGCCATAGGACGAACACACCATCGGCGATGCCTCGGTGAGGCCATAGCCCTCCCACAGGCGCAACCCGAATCGCCGCTCGAAGGCCTCCGACACCTCCACCGGCAGCCGGGCGGCGCCCGAGGCCGCGATGCGGACCGACGAGAACACGTCGGAGGGTAGATCCGGCAGGTTCAACCAGGCCGCCCACATGGTCGGGGGGCCGACCACCACCGTGACGCCGTGTTTCTGCATCGATTCCAGCGCCAACACCGGATCGAACCGTTCGATCAGCACCACCGACGCGCCGACCGAGAGCGATGTGGCCAACACCAGGTTGAACCCCATGATGTGGCTCAACGGCGCCACCGCCAATGACACGTCGTCGGCGCACTGGCGGTCCTCGGCCGAGGACAGCTGCTGTTGGACGTTGACCATCAGGTTGGCGTGGCTGAGCACTGCGGGTTTGGGCAGCCCGGCCGTACCCGAGGTGAAGGCCAGGACCGCCGGCGTGTCCTCGTCAAGTTCCACCCAATCGGCCGACTCGGATTCGATCAGCGTCTCGAATTGGGTTCCGCCGTCCGGCTCAAATCCGCACCCGATGACGAACTCGATGCTGTCGAGCGCGCCCTCGGTGTTGCCGGTCACCAGGGCCCGAGCGGACGGACCGGCGATCAACGCCCGCGCCTTCACGGCCTCCAGTTCCTCTTTCACCGCCAAAGCAGGAGTGGTGGGGTTGAGCGGCACCGCCACCAGGCCCGCTCCAAGCGTCGCCAGGTAGCTGACGACGAAGTAGCGGTTGTTGGACGCCATGATGGCGACGGAATCACCGGTGGTGAGGCCCAGATCGGTCAATCCCCGTCGCAAACCAGCAACCTGACGCCGCAACTCGCCATAGGTGGTGGGACGACCGCGGCTGATCACAGCCACCCGGTCGTCGTCGTGTCCGTCGATGATGCTGGCCAGATTCACGCGTATCCTCCCCGACACACGATAGAGGATCTCCTCCACCGAGGGGGGCTGGAACGAGCCGGCCGACCGGCGTCGCCACCGGTTCGGAGCGTCAGCCCTTGCCCGCCGCCAGCCAGAATTGGACCCCGGCCGCGGCCAGAATCACCAACAACAGGATGGCGACGACGACGGTGGTTCCTGCTCTCATGGGTTGTGCTCCTCGGGTTGATGCTGCACCGGATCATGCACCGGGCCGTCGTCCACTCCACGAGCGGCCCCCAAGGTTACCGACGTGGTGACGCCCTCCTCGTCCGCCCCGGCCTCGGACACACTCACCTCGTCGCCAGGCAGGACCCCCAGGTCCTCGGCCGCCGACGCCCGGTCGGCCACCACCGCCACCATGCCCATCGAGTCGGTCCACCATCCCAATCCCCGCCCCGCATCCACCCGCCGATCCACCAGGGCGGCCGTCCGGGTGTTCTCCCCCACCCTGAGCGACAAGCGCTCCCCAAACGCCGCCAGCTCCTCGGCCTGCACGTTCAGTTGTACATCGCCAAAGCGGTCGACGCTCAACACCTCGCAACCGAGCGAGCCGTCCGCCCCGTCCCTCGGTAATGGCAACAGTCCGGGGCGAAGGCTCATCGGATCCACGGGGGTGCCCAACTGCTCCAGCGGGGTGCCGCCGACCAGCGCTGCCGCCACCGGCACCAGCACGTCGCGGGCCGGGTGCACCCGACCCGGACTCTCCAGGTGGTACTCGTCGGCATCGAGAACGACCGCACGTTCGGCGCCACCCACCATGGCCATGGCGGGGGCCAACAGCCCGTTATCGGGCCCAAGAAAATAGGCCTGTCCGCCGGTGAGCTCAATGGCAACCAGCCGACCGTCTGCAGCCGTCTCGGGCGCCACCAGCGCCACCACCACGCCCGGCGCCACCCACTGCACGCTTCGGGCCAGGCGCAACGCTCCGCCGCTCACATCACGAGGTTCGATGTCGTGGGTGAGGTCGATCACCCGGGCCTGCGGTGCCATCTGGGCCAACACCGAGTGCATCACCCCCACCAGTTCGTCGCCATGGCCGACATCGGTCATCAGGGTGACGACGGGCGGCACCAACGTGTCATCGGACTGGTTGGAGGTGCCTTGATCCGGGTCGGGTGGCACCTGAGGATCGGGGTGCTGAGGGGCGGAGGTCATGGCCGCACGGTACCCAGCTCGCGTGACCGGGCGGTGGCCGCGGCCACCGCCTCTCCAAGCGCGGCCCGCACCGCCCGTGCCTCCAGCGCACGCAGCCCTGCGGCGGTCGTACCCCCGGGCGAGGTCACCGCCGCCCGCAGCTCGGCGGCGCCCTGCCCCGATTCGGCCAGCATGACCCCGGCACCCCGCAAGGTGCCGACGGCCAGGCGTTCGGCAATCGGCCGGGGGAGACCCTCGGCCACGCCCGCATCGATCAACGCCTCGGCCACGAGGAACACATACGCAGGACCGGAGCCCGAGAGCCCGGTCACCGCATCCAATTGCGGCTCACTCACCCGCACCACGTCTCCGACGGCGCCGAGGATCCCTTCGGCCCAGGCCATCGTGTCATCACCGGCTTCTGAGCCCGGGGCGATCGCCGCCACGCCCGCACCGACCAACGCCGGCGTGTTGGGCATGGCCCGCACCACAGCCACGCCCCCACCTGCCGCCGACTCCAGCGCCGACAGGGTGACACCGGCCGCAACGGACAACACCCGGGTGGCCCCCGCACCGACCGCCGCCCCCACCGCCGCCCGGACGTCCTGAGGCTTGACGGCCACCACCGTTGGCGCCGAAACCGGCGCATCACTCACCACCAGCCCAGGATGGGCCGTGCGCAGTTCGTCACGTCGGACCGCCAGCGGCTCGACCACCACGATCGTCTCGGCCTGCTCCGCCCCCGAGGCGATCAACCCGGCGAACAGTGCCTCGCCCATGCGCCCACCGCCCATGAACTGCAGACAAACGGTGCCTGCCGGGTCACGTCCTGACCGATGGGTGGACGCGCCGTCGAGATGGTTGGTCATGGATGGACGCTACTTGGCGAAACTCAGTCGGACGGCGGTGGCGAAGGCGTCCTCCACCGCCGTATAGAAGGCACCCAGGGCCCGGTCGAGTTCGTCGGGTACCACCCGTTCCAGCGCCAGACGGGACCGCAGGAAGATCGCATCCTCCTCGCCGATACAAAACGCCACATCGTCGGTGGAGCGGTTCCGCCGCAACAGATGCTCGTAGAAACGCGCGGCGTTTCGCTCTGGAGCGGGCGTGAAATAGGCCTCGAGATGGAGCGACCGTTGATGCACGCTGACCCACAACGACCACACCGACTTGGCGTCACCGGTCAACCGCAGAAACCAACGTTCGCCAGGCCCGTCCGGTGTGGTTTCGTCACGCACCACCGCGTCCACCATGGGGTACCCGGCCGCCTCATCCAGCCAGGCGTGCAACGCTTCGAGCGAAGCCTTCGTGACGGCTTCGGTTGGTGGAGAACGGTCAACCATCAAACCAGTGTGCCACCGTGACCAGCACCGCGAAACCGTGACGGCCGCACCCAGGTGAGCTCATTGCGTTCGGGTGGCGGCCTGCTCCAACGCCCCCAGCAGGGCAGCAGCCGTAGCCGACCAGCGATAGGTCGAGCCGAGCGCCGCACCGGCCGTTCCGAACCTTGCGGCCCGTTCGGGGTCACCGAGCACCTTGTCGATTGCCGCCGCCCAACGACGAGGGTCGCGTCCCCGAACCCGGAGGCCGGTCTCGCCGTGGATCACCAGCCCACGGAGCCCGCCCACATCGGCGGCCAACACGCTCCGGCCACACGATGCCGCCTCCAACGCGACCAGGCCAAAGCTCTCGGTGCGGCTGGGCACCACGACCACGTCGGCGGCCCGGTAGTAGGTGGACAGGATGTGGTGGGGCTGCGGATCGATCAGGCTCACCTGGTCGCCCAATCGGGCTGCGGCGATCAGGTTGTTGACGCGGGTCAGCTCCGCTGCTCCGCGTGGCCCGGAGGGGCCCCCGATCGCCAGCAGGCGCACGTCGCTCCGCCCCAACTCGGCCAATGCCCCCACCGCCAGATCAAGACCCTTGAGCGGCTGGATACGCCCGACAAAGAGCAGGTGAGGATCCTCGCCAAGGCCGAGTGCCCAGCGGGCACCGGCACGTGAGCCCGGTGAGAAGAACGCATGCTGGACTCCGGGCGGCACGAGAACGATTCGGGACGGGTCGGCGGCGTAGTGCCGTTCAAGGTCGGCGGCGTCACTTTGCGATGCGGCGCACAGCACATCCGCTGTGTCCACCACGCGCTGTTCCGCCAACGTGCGAGCCGCCGGTTCGGCGTCACCATGGGCCGACTTCACCCGCCCCAGGGTGTGAAAGCTGACCGCCAACGGCACCTCCAAACGCCGGGCCAACGTTCGTCCCGCCACCGCCGACAGCCAGTAATTGGCATGAACGGCATCGGTACCACCCGTTGCCAACACATCGGCCTCAACGCCTGCGACGAACTCGTCGACCACCGACCCAAGACGCTCCTTGGGCAGGTCGGGGTCTCCGGCCCGAACCGACACGACCACCAGGTTGGGTTCCACCGCAACCGGCCCGGGGGGAGCGTCACGCCCGCTTCGGGTGTACACCCGGACGACGACCCCCGCCTGGGCAAGCGACGTCGCCAGCTCTCTGACGTACACGTTCATGCCACCGGCGTCGGCCGAGCCGGGCTGGGCCAACGGTGAGGTGTGCATCGACAACACACACAGCCGGCGGACGCGACGTCCACTGGTCGAGGCAACCGTCATGATGCGATGCCCTTCACTCCGAGGTGGGCCACCATGACCTGATCAGCGCTGCACTAGTCGTCGTTTGCGGATGACCGGCCCATGCCGCCGACAGGTGCCTCGCCTGGGGGAGGGTTTCCATTTTCCCGGCGAAAGGAGTCGTAGATTCTCACCAGCGTTTTCTTCTGCTCTTCGCTGAGGTGTGGATCACGGCGGATCTCGGCCACCAGGTCGAACACCCCGGTGGGTTCATCGAGGATGCCGGCCCGGACGTACAACGTTTCGGCTGAAATCTGCAGTGCTCGGGCAATCTGTTGCAGGATCTCTGCCGATGGGCGCCGAAGCCCACGTTCGATCTGGCTCAGGTACGGGTTGGAGATGCCCGCCATCTCGGACAGGCGCCGCAGCGACAGTTCACCGAGGTTGCGCTGCTCGCGGATGAACTGGCCGACGTCATCCCAGCGGCGATCGATCTCGTCCTTCACCCTGGCCACGCTATGCGCGCGATCGCGAGCACCCAACCCACCGCCGCGAGCAGCCATCAGCGACGGGCAGCGCAAGTGCGCATTCGGGCACCCATCGACGCCGGTCTGCTACATCAGTGGGCGGTTGCCACCGATCGCCAGGAAGAGCGCCAGCATCAACGGGCCGGCCACCAGATAGGTGTCGAGGCGTCGCAACGCCGGGGCGCGGGCATCGGGGCGGGGCAGCATGAACGATCCAACGATCTGCCCCAAGGGACATGCGAGGGCTGCCAAACCGCCCAGCAGCCAGGTGGTCTTTTCAGTCAATGGCGGCGCCTCGAACCCTGCAGCACCGAACACCACAGCGGCGGCACCCATGAGTCCCGCCAGCGGGCCCACCCAGATGCGTCGAGACCCGGTCCCCACCAGGAAGTTGCCTGCGTCATAGATCGACACGATCCCGAAAAGGATCATGAAGACCCATGCGTCGATGCGATGCAGGTACAGGATCGCCGCCATGGCAATGCCCAGTGGAAGCGACGCCCGAAGCGTCAACCCGGCGACGTGCAGGGTCATGTTTCGGTCGACGGTCTGTGAGGCAACCACGAATGCCACGGCCACCGCCACCAGAATCACTACGCCCACCACCCGGGCATTAAAGATCGCCGACGTGCCGACGGCAGCAGTGATCACGGCGGCGGTCACGCGGCTGTTGGTGTCCTCCTCGATCATCAGGTGCGCGGCCACCTGAAGTGACGCGACGGTGGCCGCCGTGACAAACACCGCGCCGACGCCAAGCGTGCCCAGCGCAAAGCCGGCCCATGCCAACAGGAACCACAGCACACCAAGCCGCACCTTGGGTCCGCTCACGTCGTAGACGGCCTCCACCCGGCTGCCCCGGTACGACAGCTTGGCCGCACGACGGGCAAGCCGCTCCTCCAGCGGCGTCAGCGGAGGACCTTCCACCTCCGGCATCGGCTCGACCGCAGGCTCGGGTTCGACGGATTGATACGTCGCTTCGACCGGCACCACATCGGGGTACGCCAGATCCGCTTGAGCCACACCGGTGTAGGCCACGTCGGTGTAGGCCACGTCTGCGTATGACTCGTCGCGATATCCAGAATCGACGTGCTCCTCATCGACGTGCTCCTCATCGACGTAGACCGGATCGTCATACCCGCCGTCGTCGATGTGTCCGCCGTCAGCCTGCGTGTCGGCATTGAGGGAGGAGTACCCCAAATCCAAGGTCTCGTCAGGCACTTCGTCGAGCGCCCCATCGAGATAGTCCCCGACGGGGGCCTCACCAAAATGCTCGAACTCGTCCAAATCCGCAATGCCGGCATCGGCGATGCCCACGTCGCCATCGAGGTGGACCTCCGGTTCTGGCTGGAGCCGAGGGTCGACCTCGGCCGAAGGGGCTTCGACAAACCACTGTCCCTGCGCCTCGGGAAGTGAGCCCTCATCCCCGTGCCTGTTGGGCCTCGGGGCCGTTCCATTCCGAGGCGCGGGTTCCGAAGGCGCCTCGCCATCATGCTCGGAGCCGGGGTCTCCCCAGGGAATGGCCACGTCCCGGCGGCGCCGAGCATGCGTGGGAAGGTCGGCGTCAGCGTCGGCGCTCACCCGCATCCTCCGGAGATCGGGGGCAGAACCGCAACCTCGTCGTCGGCCCCCACGCCAACAGCGACGTCGGTCGGCTCCCCGTTGAGCCAGACCTTCGAGTTTTCAACCACCTGGTCGAAGTTTGACCCGAACAGCGCCGACGCAGCTGCAAGAACGTCGCCCACCGAGGCGCCATCCAGCTCAACCGACGAAGTACCAGCGGCCTCTCGTGCCTGAGCGAAGAGGCGCAAAACAGCCATGTCGGCCAGGGTACTTGGCCTGGGAGGCCACCGACCGCACCTGATGGCAAGAGACGGGCCCTCCACCCTGAAGCGGAAGATGCCATCTCCGCCGAGGGCGACTGTTCTACAGTCCCGGCAATGCCTCTGAACGTCCTGCTCATACGACACGGACAATCCGAATGGAACGCCACTGGACGGTGGCAGGGCCAGGCCGATCCGCCGCTGACCGACGAAGGACGAAACGACGCCCGTCGTGCCGCTGAGGCACTCGGTGCGTTCGATGCGGTCGTCGCCTCAACCCTCCAACGAGCCATCGAAACGGCGGAGGCGCTGGCCGACGGCATCGGCGTGGGTCCGGTGCTCACCGACCCACGCTGGATGGAACGCACCGCCGGGCCGTGGGAGGGCCTGACACGGCCCGAGATCGAAGCGGGGTGGCCCGGCCACCTGGCCGAAGGAGGCCGTCCGGCGGGGTGGGAGGCCGATGAGGTGTTGGTGACCCGCGCGCTAGCGGCGTTGGCCGGGCTGTGGGTCCAGACGTCGGACGGACAAGTGGCGGTCGTGACCCATTCGGGCCTGATCATGGCGGTCGAGCGACACCTGGGCGAACCGGCCGGACGCCTTCCCAACCTGGGCGGCCGTTGGGTGGTGGGTCATGCCGCAGACCGCTGGGAGCTCGGACCCCGTGTGCAGCTCATCGACGCCGCCACCAGCCCCGGGGTGATCGAGTAGCACACGCCGCCAGCGTTTACCGGCGGTCGTCGCCGAGTTCAGGCACCTGGCTCGGCGGGAACCCGGGGCTCGGCGGGAAAGCGATCGGCGCTGACCACGGCCCGAATGCGGTCGGCGGCATCTCTGCCGCCCCGCCCCCTGCTCTCGGCGTGCAATTCCTCCAGGGTGGCGAGCGCGCGGTCCACGTCGGCGATGTCCTGTTCCAGAGCTTCAAGACGTTCGGTCACCTGGCCGATCGTAGGCGGACTCGGCCCGATCGCTGCGCACGGTTAGCGTTTACTCCGTGACGAGCTTGGCAACGGTCATCGGCACCGGAAGCGACCTGCTGGCCCAACTCGACCCGGACAATCCCCCCGAGGGACTCGGCCGGTTGGTGATCATGTTCCTGCTGGCGCTCGTCATCGTCGCCCCGTTCGCATTCTGGACCATCCGCAAGGTTCAGGCCGGCACCTGGGGACTCCGCCGCACCGGCAGCGGCGACCCCGGGCCGATCGAGGAGAGCGACGAGGGCCGCCTGGAGGATCTCATCGATGCCATCCGCGCGCTGGAGCGCGACCACGCCGGACGAGCACAGGTGCTGGTGCGCCGACACCTGACGTCTCAAGGCCGAGACCTGCCCGAGGCGATGGCCGAAACCTTGGTGCGCGATGCGCTTCGTCGGTCGGGTTGGAGGGTGGATGTGGTGATGCCCGACGAGTTGGGCTCGGTTCTGGAGTGCGAACCGCTCACCACCGGCGGATAGCCGATTGCCTGTGTCGCCGACCACCCGTGCAACCGATCGTCGGGGAGTCGGGCTCGCCCGGTACGCTGTCGAGCGGGCCGCTAGCTCATCGGGTTAGAGCAGGGGACTTTTAATCCCAAGGTGCCGAGTTCGAGTCTCGGGCGGCCCACCAATCGCCAACAACCGCCTTCGGCAGGCTCACGGAAATTGCTTGGCGGAACAGCAACCGGGTGGGCGATGCTCGCGTGATGAAGCGGCTCCCCGAACGAACCGAGACCACACGGCTGCTGCTTCGGCAACTGACCCCCGCGGACGAACCGGCGATGGGCGCCAGCCTGCGCGACAGCGCCGACCACATCAGCCCGTGGCTCCCGTGGATGGCAAACGAGCCGATCAGCCGGGCAGATCGACGTGAGCTCATGTCCACCTGGGAGCAGGAGTGGCGTGACGGCGGCGACGCCATCTTCGGCATCTTCCTGGAGGACGAACACATCGGCAACGTCGGACTGCACAGACGTGGCCCCACCGATTCACTTGAGATCGGCTACTGGCTGCACGCCGGGCACACCGGCCGGGGCTACATGACCGAGGCAGGTTCAGCAATGACCACGCTCGCCTTCACCCAGCCCGGGATCGAACGCGTGGCCATTCACCACGATCGGGCCAACGCCGCCAGCGGGGCGGTGCCTCGGCGCTTGGGTTTCATCCTGGCCCGCGAGGTGACCAAGCCCATCGATGCGCCCGGGGAAGAAGGCGTCGAGTACCAGTGGGAGGTCTCCCGGGATGCCTGGGCGGCGCGAGCCGCCGCCACCTGAAGCCGGAGGAGACCGGCACGATCCTGCCGGATCCAAGGGGGGGCAATGACGCGACGCTTCATCGCGCCGATGCTGGCGCTGAGCGTGATCGCTGCGGCGTGCACCGACACCGGCGGCCGGCGGCGTGGCGACGCCGCACCCTCGGCCGGGCAACGAAATGTGGCGGCCGCACCGAAGAACGGGTCGTGCGACGATCTCGACCCAAGCGCCTGCCTGCTGCCCTGGCCCAACGACCGACTTACCCGTACCGACGCCCGCGCGCCCACGGGACTGCGTGTGGACCTGCCCACCGACGGCGTGCCGGCCAACGTCGACGGCACCCGCATCGACGTCTCCGACCAGAACCGAGGTGACGGGTTCAGCCCATCGTCGATTGCCATGGTGGTGATCCCGGGGCTGGACGTGGAGCGCTCGAAACTGCCGCCGTCAACGGACTTCGGCGCGTCGCTTGGCAATGCCTCGCCGCTGGTGGTCTTGGACATCGATGCCAACAAGCGGGTACCGGCCTGGGCCGAGCTCGATGCGGCCGGCAACGACCCCGATGCGACCCCGTTGATGATCGTGCCCGCAGCCGCGTTGGTGGAGGGCCACACGCACGTGGTCGCACTCCGCAACCTGGTGGGCCCCAACGGCCAACCGATGCCCCCGAACGAGGCCTACATCGCCCGGCTGAACTCACCAGACGCCCACACCAACACGGTCGTCGAAGGCCTGCAGGCGGCCAAGCTGGACACCACTGACATGCAGTTGGCTTGGAACTTCGACAAGTTCGCACCGGCGATGAACGCGGCCTACCCCGACCCGCTCGACCAGGCACTCGGACGCGAGTTGATCCAAATGCTGTGGGATCGCGGCGAGAACGCAGGCTGGGCCCAGCACCTCACCGCCGACACCTACGACGGAGCACCGAACAGAAATGTGCTGTTGCTGGAGGCGTTCGGTGATCACCAGTTGGCCAACGTCTCCACCGAAAAGCTGGCCCGAACCCTGGGGGTGCCCCGACGGGCGCCGACGCCGGCAAACGGGCGGTCCAACGATCTCGAGGCGCTCTTCGGCATCCCGGCGATCGATGCGCTGCCAACGGGTGGGTCCGGCCTGGTGGTGTGGGACTTCGGCACACCGGCGCCGCCCACCATCAACGTGCCCCCCAGGGCGGGCGACGACCCTCATGCCAAGTTGGCCACCGAGCCCGAGGCGCTTGCCATGGTCGCTGCCTTCATCGACCGGAACCAGGCCAATTGAGGTCTCAGTCGGTCTTGATGGCCGACACGTCAAAGTTGAGGGTGACCTTCTCGCCCACCAGGACGCCACCCGTGTCGAGGGCGGCGTTGAAGTTGAGGCCCCAGTCCTTTCGGTTGACCACCACTGATCCCTCCAGCCCCATTCGGTGGTTGCCAAAGGGATCGATCGCGGTGCCGGCGAACTCAAACTCCACGACGACCGGCTTGGTCACGCCTCTCAGGCTGAGGTCGCCGGTGACCCGGTAGGTGTCGTGTCCGGCCGCCTCGATGCTGGTGGACGCAAACGTGATCCGGGGGTGGTTCTCCATGTCGAAAAAGTCGTTGCCCCGCAGGTGGCCATCGCGATCGGCGTTGCCCGTGTCGATGCTGTCGGCCAGGATGTCCAACTTCAGGTGGGAGTTGGACGGGTTCTTCTGATCGAAGTAGCCGGTGCCCTCGAAGGTTCGGAAGGCGCCGCGCACCTTGGTGATCATGGCGTGGCGGGCCACGAACCCAACCTCGCTGTGGGACGGGTCGATCATGTAGGTGCCGGTGGCGATCGCCGGTGTGGTCGTTGCTGTGTCGGTGCTCATGGTGTACTCCAAGGGGGGTTAGTTGATACATCAACTATATCCCAGAAAGATGACGTGTCAACAACTTCACCTCGGATACACTGGCGCCCATGGCCGAGCCCAGGTGGTTGACCGATGAAGAGGCCCAGGCGTGGAGGCGTTTCACCACCATGAGGTTTCAGCTGGACGCTCGGCTGGATCGCCAACTCGGCAACACCATCTCGATTCAGGACTACGGCGTCCTCGCCAGCCTCAGCGAGGAACCCAACAAATCGATGCGCATCTCCGAGCTGGGCGAGCGCCTGGGGTGGGAGACCAGCCGCGTCTCACACCAGCTCACCCGCATGGCCAAACGAGGCCTGGTTGAACGGCGCCGGTGCCCCAACGATGGCCGGGGCTCGCTGGCGGTCGTCACCGATGCCGGGCAGGCCGCCATCGAGGCCGCCGCGCCCGACCACGTGGCCAGTGTCCGCCACCTTTTCATCGATCTGCTCACCCCGGAAGAACTCAGGATGATCTCCGCCGTGTCGCAGAAGGTCCTTGGCCGCCTCCACGATCCGGCCGACCCCACGGGGTCCTGAGGGAGCGACACCCACACACCGGTCCAACGGTCGGCGAGGCCGATACCGTGACGCCATGACATCGGCACACCACACCCGACGGCGCCCCAGCAGTGCCTCAAGGGCGGCCGCCGCCATCGCGCTATTGGCCGTCGACCCACAAGCGCTCCGGTGCCCAGCTGTTCTTCGTCCACGGCAGGTCCGACGGCCTGGTGAACTCCCGCATGGCCTCGGAGCCGGTCCGTCGATACGGGTCGGGTTCGGCGGCCTGGTGCAGCTCGGGCAACCATCTCGATGCGCAGATCGTGAAGGATGCCGGCACGCTGATCGCCTCCTTGGGCTGATCGGGCCCTGATCTTCGGACGGAGGCCGATAGAATGCGTATTCACCCCTGATCCAGGAGCACCTGTCATCACCGTTGCAGCGTCCGTCACCGCCCGTTCTGTTCGCAAGCGAGTGGGGGCCGCAGCCGTTGGCATCCTCATGGTTGTCGGTCTGGGCGCCTGTCGCCCCGAGGGCAACGTGAAGATGCTGCCCACGGTCGACGAGACGGCGAGATCGTTCCGCGAGATGGCTCTTACGGGGCCCTCGTGCGTCGCCAAGAGCAGTTACGAGCTGAGCTGCACCAGCAGGGAGACGGGTCGCATGTCGAGCTTCGGCAAGGTCGCCAAGGGGTCGACCACCGGCTACTACGACTTCAAGGACGATCGAGGCCACTCCATCCGTGTCCGGGCCGAGCGCCGGGGCCGCGACCACATCACGTGGAGCAAGAAGACGAGCTCCTGGAACGGGACGTCGAGCACGTACTCGGGCGGCTTCTGGCGGTAGTGCCCGAATGAGGCCGAGGCCCTGCTCGTAGTAGCCGGTGGATTCACCCGGGTGGAAGGGCGATGACCCACGGGCGAAGATCACGTTGGACGACCTGTTGCCCATGAGCAGCGGGTTGGAATGGGAAGAGAGCTATTCCGACGCCGGCGCCGACGTGATCAAGTCGCTGGGCAGCGACCTCGACCGGGCCCACTACGCCGCGAACAAACCGCTGGTCCACGAGCCCGGCACGTTCTGGGCCTACTCCACCGGCACCGCCAACGCTCGATCCCAACGGCCTGGTCAGCGGCGGTTCGTGGATGAACATGACACCCCGGGACTTTGCCCGGTTCGGGCTGCTGTACGCCCGGGACGGCGTGTGGGATGGCAAGCGCATCCTGCCCGCGGGATGGGTGGACTACTCACGCTTGCCCACACCCACCATGGACGAGGGCCGATACGGCGCTCAGTGGTGGCTCGACCCCGAACGACCCGACCTGTTCTACGCCAACGGGTTTGATGGACAGAGCATCAGCGTGGCACCCGACAAGGACCTGGTGATCGTGGTGCTGTCCAAGGCACCGAATGGCCGGAACGAACAGGTGTGCAACGACCTGTACGACGCCTTCGGCGTCTCAACCAGGGGTCAGCCCCGTCCGTCCGCCCCAGGCACCGGGCGAAGGTCCGCCGAGGAACCGATGATCCACATGCCGTGATCGGCGATGTCGACCAAGACGGATTCCAGCGGAAAGCCGCTGTGTCGTGCGGCCGACACTTCCCGACCGGAGTACTCCAGAATTCGAGCGTCGTTGCCTGTCCACTCGGTGATCAACCAGCTCAGCCCGAGCAATTGCTCGTCCCACCGTTCATAGGTGGCGTCGGTTGCCGGTGTCTCATCTTCAAACTCGTCACCCGGCTGCACCACAAACACGTCGATGTCGCTCTTGGTGGTCATGGTCCCCCGTGCGGCGGAACCAAACAGGGCGAGTCCAAGCGGCGACGGGTCCCACTGTTCGACCTCCTCAGCGATCGCATCGGCAAGGCGAGTGCGAAGTTGGGTCAAGCCGAGCACGTGCTCGGCAGCGAGATGCTGCCGGTTCAGAACGTACGAATTGGTGCGGCCAGTGGTTGTGACATGCACGATCCCCTGCACCACCAACCGTTGGAGCGTGCGCCGAACGCCGGACTCGGATCGACCGCCCACGAACCTGTGAACCTGCGGTGCGGTAAAGGAAGCGTTCGCACCCGCGAGCACTTGGAGGACATCCGCGTCGAGCGTCGGGGTGATGACGGAGAGAGGTCGTGCCAAGTCCACCTGCAGAATAGTACAGGTATCGGTACTATTCTGTAGGCCAGGGGGGCGGTCAGCGCTTCTTACCGGCGAGGAAGAGCGCTACCGCCTTGTCGATTCGCCGCTGTCGGGTCTCGTCGGACTTCGCGCCGGCCACCTGCTCGCAGTGATACCGCTGCAGGCTGTTGGACAATCCGGCAAAGAACGCCTCCGCCTCAGGATGCGCCTGAAGTGCTGCGGTGAGCTGCGGCGGGACCTCGACCTCTCAAGGCGCGTCGTTCAGCGTGAGCGTGACGCCGATCGGGTCCCAACTGGTCAGGCCGGTCGCCTTGCGGATCGCTGCGCTCACGCTGATCATTGACTGGCCACCCATCACCCCAACGGTGTTTCGGTACTCGTAACCGTTGAGGTTGACGTCGACGGGCGGGCGTTTGCCGCCGCCCAGCGTCTGGATCGCCTCGGGCGGAACGACAATGCCGGTCTTGTGACCGAAGGCCGCCAACTCGGTGTCGAACGACGCCGTCGCCTGATTCTTGGTTGTCAGGGATTTAGTCTTCCTGGGTGTCGAACACCCCGACCAACCAGGCTACAAAGCGGATGATTAACAATCCGCCGCCTGATTCCGTCATGCGGTGGGTATGATCGTTGCATGACAAGTCAACTCGCAATCAGGCTCGATGACGACGACCTTGCGGCGTTGGACGAACTCGCTCGCCGTGACGGACTCACCCGATCCGAGGCGGTTCGTCGAGCCATTCGACTTCAGACCGAGAACACCATCGCAGCGCAAAACCGCGCCGAACTCGACCGGGTAGGCGCGCTGCTCGGGGTCGAGCCGGGGTCACGATGGCTCACCGGCGCCGATGTGATCACAACCCTTCCCGACGACGAGTTCGCTGCCGATATCGCCGCTGCACTTGGAGCTGACTCAACCGACGACATGGTGGACCCATGGGCCACCTAGCCGTTCCACTTCCTGCCGTCTTCGACACCTCCATCTTCGTTGGCCAGGAACGACGCGGGCTCGGCGTTCTTGCCGAGTGGGCGCCCGTCGTCTCGGTGATCACGGTGGCCGAATTGTCATTCGGAGTAGCGGCTGCCGGCTCCGAGGAGATCCGCGACCGGAGGGCCGCGACACTGACCGATGCCCGCAGTGCACCAGTGGTTGGCCTTGACGATAACGGTCCGGTGGACGTGGTGACTGCTTGGGTACGCCTCAGGAGCGGCCTCGCCGGCAGGATGCCGGCCAATGACTCCTGGATCGCCGCAACCGCCTTGGCACTGAGAATCCCAGTACTCACTCAAGATGACGATTTCGATGCCGCATCGAAGATGATCCAGGTTGTGCGGGTCCCCTCACCTGCGACCACCGGGTAGGCCGGTTGTCAATTGGTTGACGTGGCTCAACCCTTGACGGTGATCGGGTCGGAGAGGGCCTGATCGGCGATCACCGTGGGGTCGAGCGAGACGTCCTTCCACTGCTTCTTGGCGAACATCTCGGTCTGTTCGGTGAACAGCGGAGAGGTCTGGTCATCGGTCTGTCCATAGGTGAGGATCGTGCGGATCTGGGGGCCGCCCTTGGCGAAGTCCACCGACATGATGAAGCTGGAGCCGTTGGTGACCGGGTAGCCATCGGTGGTGAGGTCCGTGTCGTCGGTGACCCAGTCGGGCAGCTCCCGCACCGGCTCGCTGGTGCCGCCCAGCCCCCCGCGTCCGACCACGTTGGTGATGCCCTCCGAACCAAAGCCACCAGGTATGGAGGCCCCATCGTCGACACGACCATCCCGCTGGAGTTCGCCGAGCGTCACGTTGACCTTCAGCTGCTGGGAGTCCATCAGTTGCACCGCTTTGGCCAGGCTGGTGAGCACCGGGTCGCCGTCGGGCCCCGCCTTGACCAGGCCGTTGGGGGTCTCCAGCGGCTTGGCCGGATCGAACTCGTTGGCCCAGATCGACACATCGCCGAATGCTGCGAGAAACTCGCGCCACACGACGGCACCGACCGAGTCGGGGTCGAAGTGACCGTCCCACTCATCCAGCACCCTGCAGGCATCCGCGAGATCGATGTCGCCGGCAGGGGCGATCTCATCGCCGGGCTTGTCGTCCTCTCCGGCGGGGCCCAACAGCGCGTCAACCTTGACCGGGCCGCCAACGGCCTCGCACCGGCCGACCACGTCCTGGCGCAGTTGGGCCGCCGTATAGGCCTGGTCGTCCAGCGCGGCGGCCTGCAGCTCATCCAAACTGAACTTGTTGTCGTCCCCGGCGAGGCGCTTGGTATCGGCCCCGTCGAGCACCGCAAGATTCTGCAGGGTTCGGGCGGACCGCTCGGTGTCCTGGCGGCCGTGCAGCGGGGAGTAGTCACCTTCGATCAGCTTGTTGCGGTTGGCCAGCCAAAAGCTGTCGTTGGCGTTGAATACATAGTCGTCGCGCTCCAACATGGGCATCTCCGAGTACGGCTCGAGCCCCGGATCCCGGGCGCCGTCGACGTCTTCCCAGCGGTTGTAGCCCTTCGACCCGTCCAGCAGCACCGCACCCGAATCGGCCGCTGCCGACGTGATGAAGTCGCCGTCGAGCGCCTGCTGGTAGGCGGCGAGCGCCTCCTCGGACAAACGCGGGGTGGCCGAGGTGTCCGCGTACCAGGCCCGGCCGTCCTTGCTGACGGCGACCGTATTGAACAACGGCACGCCCTGATACTTCTTGTGGGCCTCGACAAACTCATCGAAGCTGCCCGCCGTGTCCATCGCCCGGTACTGCTCGAGGAACTCGTCGTTGTCGATGTTGGCGTCCCGGTAGGTGATGGCGGTGTCCCCGGTCCAGCCAACCCCTGGGAAGTCGATGACCGGACCAAACTCGGTGCTCCACATGGTGCGTTTCTGGTCGGTGACCTTGCCCGAATCGTCGGCCACCTTCACCGTGATGTCCTTGGACGTCATCTTCTCGGTCTGGCCGTCGATCACATACGAGGTGGGGTCGCCCGGGGCGAGGGCGAGTTTGTAGGCGGTGAAACGGTTGCCGGCCGACACGGTGTGGGTCCACGCGAACTCGTCGGTGGTGCCGATGCCCACGCCTGGAAGACCAAGCAACTGGGCGCCGTAGATATCGGAGGGTTGATCGCCGGTGACCGTGAGGTGGTTCTCCCAAAAGCGCAGCTCTCCCTGCCAGGGGAAGTGCGGGTTGGCCAACAGCATGCCGCCGCCACCCTCCGAGTTCTTCGATCCGATCGCCCAGCCGTTGGAGCCCTGCTCCTCCGGGGCGACCACGCTGGTGGTCGTCCCGCCCTCCTCGACCGAGGTGGACGAAGCATCGATCGGGGCTGCGTTTGGCGGTTGCGCTGTGGCGATGAAACCGGTGAGACGGGCGCCGGAGGCATTCAGCGCCACCGCCCGGGCGTAGGCGTACACATCCTTGGGGTCAAGTGGTACCACCCACGGCTCACCGGCACACCAGCCGGTGACGCCGTCGGCACCCACCTCCTTCAGTTGGGCGTTCCAACCCGCCACGAAGGACGCCATCAGGTCCTTCACATCATCGGAGGCCTTCTCGAAATCGGCATCGGCGATATCGCCGATGCCGATCGAGCGCCAGGCAAAATCGGAGTTGATGTTCTCGTCCGCTTCCCCGGGCCCCATGAATTCAGCCTTGCGACCCCGAACCTTCAACACCTGATCGGCCAGGCTGCACGCGTGATCCTGACCAGAGGCGTAGCCCTGCCCGAAGGTGACGTCATCCAACGTCTCCCCGGAGATGTGGGGGACACCACCCTGAGTACGGGTGATCGTGGCCGAGTAGGCGTCGCCAGTGCCGATCACCGTTGCTTTGGCGGTGTCGCCATCGTTGGTGTCGCCATCGTTGGTGCAGCCGGTGATGGCCATCGCCGCCGCCAGGCCTGCTGCAAGCAGGGTTCGGCCTCGGACCAGCCCCTCACTCAGTCGACGGCTTCGAGGAGATTCGGGACGATCCGAGCGTTGCGTGTGGTTTGCCATGGCAGCCCTGACACTAATGCGTTCAACGGCCTTTGACGCCCCCAGACCGGCGAGCCCAGGTCGCGCACACCGGGGACCGCAACTCCGCACCAACATCGAACGCCTGTACGTTCATCGGATAACATCACCGCCATGGTGGCTCCGCTCCCAGCCCCGGTTCTCCCCGCTGCGATGCTTCCTCCCGCGGCCGAGGTCACATTCTGTCCGGCAGACCCGCCGCGCCGCTCGTTGGTCGCCTGCCATCTGCCCCAATCGGACCAACAGCAGGACGACCTGTTCACCGCGGCGGTCACACCTCCCAAGCTGCCCGGCGAGCCGACGCTGTTCACCCACGTTGCGCCCGCACGCCCCGGGGTCAAGCCGACGGCGCTCGACATCATGGCCAATTTGGTGCCCTTCATCGATCTGGTGCCGCAGCTGCTCGCAGCGACGGCAACGGCAACCCCATCTCAGCGCGCCATGGGTGAGGTCGTGCGCACCGGGCTGGCGTTGGTCGCCGCCGGACGCCTGCTGCCGTGCGTCACCCCCACGGGCTGGGACGCCTGGGCCGTCGCACCGCTGGGCAGCGACGACCAGGCCGCATTGAGCGCGCTGGCCGCGTCGCTCCCGCCAGAGGTGCACGCCACCCCACTGCCGGGCACCCGCAGCGGCACTCGGCTGTCAGGGGCCGAGGCCACGGTGCTGGCCGTGTGGGATGCGTTGGCCGACTCGCTGCCGAGGGGCGAGGCCTCCGAATCGCTTGCCGGAAGCCACCTGTATGCGGCCTCGTCCCCCACCCGGGTGCCACACCTGCGCACGTGGGCGGCCAAGGCCATCTCGGAGAAGTGCCGGGGCGCCGCGTTGGAGCTGTGCCTGGCCCCACCGACCTCGATGGAGGGCGGCGAGCCGTGGAAGCTCAACCTGCGGCTGCGCAGTCGCGCCCACCCCAGCGTGGCCGTGTTCGCCGCCAACCTGGCAGCGAGCGAGGAGCGGCACAGGCTGGGACCAACCCCCTGGGAGGACCTGCGCAACGAACTGTCACGCGCCGGCGCCCACTGGCTGGTGCCCCCGGAGCTGGCGGCGGTGGATCACCCCACCGACACCGAGTTGACCGACGAACAACTCGACGCGCTGATCGAGGCCGCCAACGAGTTGAAGCGGGCGGGCATCAAGCTGTTCTGGCCCGAGGACGCAGACCTCACCACCGTGCAGGTACGCGTCGAACTGCGCCCGCCATCGTCTGGCGCCTTCGGCATGGAGGAACTGTGCGACACGCGGTGGCGGGCCCACGTGGACGGGCGGCAGCTGAGCACAGACGAACTCAACCAACTCCTGTCCACTCGGCGGCCGTTGATCCGCACGCCCGACGGCTGGGCGCGTGTGCCCGAAGAGATCACATCCAAGCTGAGGCAGCGGGGGCCGGAGATCACCGTCGGTGCGGCGATGGCCGACATCATGTCCCGGCTGGGGAACGAGCTGGGCGAACCCGAGGGTGCCGGGCTGGGTCGACTGGCGCTCGAGGACCTGCATGCAGCCGAACCCGACGTGGTTGCGGCCCCGGAACTGGTTGCTCGGGCCCGCCGACTGGCCGACCTTGCCAACGAGCAGCCCACAACCGGGCTGGACATCGCCGGCCTTCAGGCCGACCTGCGCCACTACCAGACCAGCGGCGTGGCGTGGATGGCCGGTCTGGCCGAGCTGGGCATGGGAGGCGTGCTGGCCGACGACATGGGCCTGGGCAAGACCCTGCAGACGATCGCCCTTCACCAGCTGCTCCACGGCCCGGACGCCCCCAGCGTCCCGCCGCTCGGCACCGGCAAACCCGGCACTGTCTCAAACGTCGAGACCGACGAGGCCCTCCCATCTCCGCTCGGCCCCACGCTGGTGGTGGCCCCCACGTCGCTCTTGGGCACCTGGGAACGGGAATGTCAGAAGTTTGCTCCCACAACACCGGTACACCGGTACCACGGCACCCGCCGCGACCTGGGCGAGCTGGCCGACAACGCCATGGTGATCACCACCTACGGCGTGCTGCGCCGCGACCACGGCGAGCTGGGTCAACGCACCTGGGGCATGGTGGTGGCCGACGAGGCCCAGGCGGTGAAGAACCCCGTGTCACGTGCCGCCCGATCGCTCCGGCGGGTGCCCGGGCGGTTTCGTCTGGCGCTCACCGGCACCCCGGTGGAGAACCACCTGGGCGACCTGTGGGCCCTGATCGACTGGGTCACGCCGGGCCTGTTGGGCTCCTACGACGACTTCCGCAACCGCTTCGCCGACCCGATCGAACGACACGGTTCTCAGGGGCGCAACGCCCAACTGCGTCAGCGCATCGCTCCGCTGGTGTTGCGTCGCACCAAGGCCGACCCGCTGATCGCCCCGGAGTTGCCCAACAAGATCGAACGGGATGTGGTGGTCGGCCTCACCACCGAGCAGGGGGCCCTCTACGACGCTGCGGTCGCAGAGGCGCTGGACCGAATCGCCAACGCCGAAGGCATCGCCCGGCGCGGCCTGGTGCTGGCGCTCCTCACGTCGCTGAAGCAGATCTGCAACCACCCTGCCCACTACCTCGACGACGGCTCCGCCCTCGACGGTCGCTCCGCAAAGTTGGAGGCCTTCGACGATCTCCTCGACGGCACCCGGGATGCGGGCGACGACACCCGCGCCGAACCGACCTTGGTGTTCACCCAATACGTCGCCATGGCCAAACTGCTTGCCGCCCACCTGGCCGGGCGCGGAATCAGTCATGCGATCCTGCACGGTGGGCTGACCCCCAACGAGCGCCAGCGCCTTACCGACGAGTTTCAGGCCGGTCGCATCGAGGTGCTGTTGTGCTCGCTGCGGGCTGCAGGCACCGGGCTGACCCTGACCCGGGCCACCCAGGTGATTCATTACGACCGCTGGTGGAACCCGGCGGTCGAGGACCAGGCAACCGACCGGGCCCACCGCATCGGCCAAACATCCACCGTTTCGGTGCACCGACTGATTTCCGAGGGCACGGTGGAGGAGCGGGTGGCCGACGTGCTCACCCAGAAGCGGCAGCTGGCAGGCGCCGTCATGGGCACCGGCGTCGACGGCTGGATTGGCGGCCTCAACGACAGTGAACTGGGCAACCTGGTGAGGCGCCATGGGCCGTCCAACAGCACCGATGAGGCGGCATGAGCGGCCCACCCGACAGCACCCCGGACGGCGAGGCTCCGGCCTGGCATGGCCAGTGGCTGCAGACCGCTGCGGAGTGCCTCGACGTGTCACCCCGGGCGCTCACCGTGGCGCGGACGCGTCTCGGTGAACCGCAGGCGGACGCCACTTCGGCGCTTCGTCTCACCATGGAACCTGGCCGGGTGGTGGCCGTCGACCCGGCATCCTCGCATCGCACCGTCATGACGATTCGCCAGTGGGGGCCCGCACGATGGGCACGCACCCGCAGCGCGTTGGCCGACGACCTGGCGATCGAGCGGTCGCTGGCCACCGGCCGCATCCATCCCAGGCTGCGGCACACCATGATGTCCCTGCGGGCCGACCCGATGCCTGGCCGAGCCGACCTGTCGGCGGAGTGCGGCTGTGGGAGGGATGGCTGCGCTCACCTGGCTTCGCTGCTGGTGGCTGTGGCCAACGAGGTGGCAGACGACCCACTGCTCCTGTTGATGCTGCGGGGCGTCGACCGGGGGGACCTGGGTGGCCAATCCCAACTGGACGAGATCCCACCGGGCTGGCCGCGGGCGCGAGACCCCGGTGTGGCCGCCGAGACGGTCTGGAAACGCCCGCAGCTCCCGCTGACGCCCGCAGCTCACCGGCCCCCCACCGAACGCACGCGGGTTGGTTCGCCACCCGCAGACAGCGGCCTGAGCCGGGCTTCGCTGGGAGCATTGGCCGATCTCGCCGCCCATCGAGCGGCCGCACTGCTGGCCGACGCACAACCAGAGGCCGACGGTGGCCTGGGTGTTCTGGCCGAACGTTTGGTGGAGCGTGGTCTGGCTGCCACCACGGTGGCTGCCAGAAGCGGCCTCAGCAACGACGAGCTCGAAGTGCGCCGACGCGCACGGGTGCTGGCCGGTGAGGCCGGCCTGGCGGTGCTGCTGGACCGCTTCGACGCAGATCCCGACGACCTGGCCGATGGGGCATCGGCGCTTGGGGGCCGCGTTCGGCAGCGGGCCAACCTGGTGACGTCAGGGCCGACCGGACGCCAGCTGCGCATCGACCGCAGGGGCAAATGGTGGCTGCTGCGCTCCGATCCCGAACTTGGCTGGGTGCTCGCCGACGGACCGAGCGACGACCCAGGCACGCTGTGCAGCGACTGACCGGGAACCCTGCTCGTCACCCACCGGTTCGGTACTGGATAGCCTCCGGAGATGAGCCGGCGCCTCCCCCATGATCTTTGACGGCTACGACCGGGAGACTGTGGCGACGTTTCGCCACAGCATCAACCGGGAGGACCTGCCGTTGGTCGCCTCCACGATCGGGACCACACCCGACGACCGCGAAGCCGAATTCCAACTTGGCGTGAAATGTCTCGTGCAAGGCATCTCAGCCGAGCTGGAACACGGCCAGATCTGACCCCTACGGTGTCGTCATCGCAGCCTCACTGATCCTGTTGGCCGCCGGGCTGGGAACCCGCTTCGGCGGCCCCAAGCAACTTGAACCGGTTGGTCCCAACGACGAACCGATCTTTGCCATCACCGCCGCGGCGGCGGCACGAGCCGGAATCAAGCGCTTGATTCTGGTGACCCGCGCCGAGGTGGAGGAACGTTTGCTGGCAGCGGCCGACACCCACGTGTCCGGCATGGAGGTGGTATCGGTCCGCCAAGACCTCGCCGGGCCGCCCCGAACCCGTCCGTGGGGCACCGCCCATGCCGTGGCCGCATGCGCCGATGTGCTGGATGGACCTTTCGGTGTGGCCAACGGCGACGACCTGTACGGCAACCCATCGCTCAGTCTGCTGGCCGATGCCCTCGGCGACCGCCCCGACGAGGGCACCCTGGTGAGTTTCGAGTTGGCGGGCACGCTCAGCCCCCACGGTGGCGTCTCCCGGGGCATCTGTGACGTCGTCGATGGCACGTTGACCTCGGTGGTGGAGACCCATGGGCTGAAGGCCGATCCGAACGATGCCGAGGGCGGCGTGGTCGACGACTCGGGCGGCCGCTACCGCAACGACACGCCTGCATCGATGAACCTCTGGGGGCTCCCCCGAAGAGCGGCGCTCAACATGGCCGAACGCTTCCAACGGTTTCTGGCCGACGACCCCGGACCGGACGACGAATTTCTCCTTCCCACCGAGATTGCCCACATGATGAGCCGGGGGGCGCTACGGGTCGGGGTGGTGCCGTCTTCTGGTCGATGGACCGGGCTGACCCATCGCGATGATCTGCCCGCTGTGCGCGCCGCCCTTCGCGAGGGCGGGTAAGCGCCACCCGAACCGGGTCAGAAGCCGCAGGCGTCGACTCCCTCAAACACGCCATTCTGGAATGCCTCGATACGGTCGAACGCCAGGCTGGAGCCTGACGCACCCTTCTCGTCGGCGCTGGTGAACTGAATCAACGCCGACAGCGCCTCGTCCAGGTCCCCGCCCGAGATCGACAGCTCGCGGGTCGAGTTCGGGTCGGGTTCCACTCGATCGGCCACGAGGGACCCGGAATAGGCACCCACCAAGCACGCACGCTGCTCGATACTCTCCTCCGAGGTGATCTTGGCGTCGTCTGCCCCCTGCTGTGCCTGAAGCGCAACGCCGTAGTGCATGCCCAACAACAGTCCGGTCGCAAAGTCGCCCGAGTCGGCGTTGAGCTCCGCCATCCACGGTCCATCGAAACGGATCGAATTGTCGCTGGCGCAGTAGAACACCTTGCCGTCGGCGTCGCCTGCGCTCAGGGTGGTGTCACCGCAGGTGACCTTGTCGGTGTCGGGGTCGAAGCCCTCCACCTTGCTCAGCGGTTTGAAGGAGGGGAAAGCGGCTTTCATCCAAGCGTCGAAGTCCGGCACCAGCGAGTCGACCAGTTTCGAAAACTCCATGTTCCCTCCGGTGCTGTACTCCTCCTGGGTGAAAGGCAGTTGCAACACCTCTGGTGGGGTCGTCTCGTAGTCGACGCAGGCCTGCAGGCCCTTGGTAAACCCATCCCGGAACGCGCGCACCCGGTCAAATCCCGACCCGTGTGCCGCAGGGTCGTTCGGGTTCGTGCCCGGCTCGTCACGGAACTCCAGCATGCCCCCCAGTGCCGCGTCGAGACTGCCAGGGGAAAGGCTGAGGTTGGGGCTGTCCCCATCGTCCACCCATTTGGTCCAGGCGCCGGCAAAGCAGTCGGCCTGTTGCTCGAGGTACACGGTGGGTACGTTGCCCCCGGATATCCCCATCTGGTCCTGAACCGCGTGGCCCCATTCGTGGGCCAGCACCATGGCCACCGCGTAACTGCCGAAGTTTTTGTACAGCTTGGGGAACAGGTTCTCGTCGTCGAACGCAATGAAGCCGCCCTCGGAGCAATAGAACGCATTACCCACGAGGTCGTCGGCGCTGGGCTGCTGACCGGTACCGCATGCGGGCGGCGGATTGTTCTGGCTGTAGGCGAAGATCTTGTCGTTGGGGATCGGCTCGAACTCTTGTCCAAAGACCTTCGGCATCTTGGTGGTCCAGAACGCCTGGATGTCCTCAATCGATAACTCCAGCGTCTCCACATACGGACGGGCGTTCTCCCCCAACGCCGGGCGCCCGGGCTGCTGGGGCCTGTCTTCGCGGTTCGGAATCTCAACCGAGGTGCCGCCGGGACCCGCCGGGGCGGCACCGGTGAGGGCGCGCTGCTCTGAGAGGCCGGTGGAGCAGGCGGCAGCAACGACTGCAGTGAAGGCGATCAGGGCTATCAGTCGGGTTTTCATGTCTCTCCCTTGGGGTGATCCCACGAAGGTATCGGGGCCTTGCCGATCGGCAACGCCATTCGGCCTGGGCCTGCAGGCGTTCTCAGTTACGAACTGGGTCACTTCTCAGGCTGAGGCCCGTCGCGGCCGGCCGGCATGAGATCGGCGGTGATGGCCAGATGGTCGCTTCCGTACAACGCCACCGCCTCCGATGACACCACCTTCAAGCCTCGCACCCCCATCCAATCGATGCGGCGTCGCGCGTTGGGGTACGGGTAGGTCGGTCCCGTGGGCACGGCGGTCAGGCCCGCCCCCGCGAAGGCCGGCTCGACGAATTCCTCGGTCAGGTTGAAGTCACCCGTGATCAGCGCCGGGTTCGGGCGGGCCGCCATGGCTGCAGTGACCACAGCGAGTTGCGCAATGGCCTCGATTCGGCCCGAACCGCTGCGCCCGGCGTTCTGTAGATGGGCGCCTGCCACGCTGACGGCGCGTCCCCCCAAGGGAATCGCGGTGAGCAGGGCCGAACGGTTTTCGGCCCCGCGCCGCGCCGGCAGGGCAAGCACCTCGGTGCGTCGGGGCAACGATCGGCTGAGCAGGGCATTGCCGTACCACCCGGGCGTCAGGCGCCGCGCCGGAGCAAACAGCGCGTGATAGCCAAGCCGTTTCGCCAGCATCTGCGTCTGGTTGCGAAACCGCGATCGCCACACCCGGTGGTCCACCTCACACAACACCACCACGTCGGCGTCCAGCTGGGCGACCCCGGCGATCAAGCTTTCACTCTTGGCAAACCAGGTACTGCCGGGGGCGCCGTGATGAATGTTCCAACACGCCACCCGAAACACCCCCCGCTGAGTCACAACGCAGAGCGTACCGAAGCGCCTTGTTCCTCAACCCAGACATCCAGGCGGGTCCACAAGTCAAAGAGCCACTCGCGTCGCTCGGCGTGCCCGTCGGGAATGTCACACCGCGGGATGCGCCACAGCTCGACGGTCACCGGACGCCGAAATGGCAGGGCGGCCAGAATGGCCCGCAACCCGCTCAGCCCGGCCAATCCGTGGTGCGCGAACACCACCACGTCGGCCTCGGGAGCCGCATCGAGCAGTGCGAACGTGCCGCCCCAACGGGGCGGCATCGTGTGACGAAGCGCAGCCGCACGGTCCACCAATTCGGGGTGATGCTCCCCAAGACGTTCCACGGCTCGGGCCCGCTTCTCCTCGGTGCCGCGGGTCCCCTCGGGGAAGATCACCACGGAGTCGTTCTGCCCCAGGTCCGAGGCCAGCCTCGACAGTGCCGCGAGTTCCCCTTCGGTGTCGGTGCCGGAGCGGTCGGCGAAGTAGTTGGGCAGGCGGTGGCCCACGACGTCGAGCAGTGGTACCACCTCCAACTCGCGCTTCAGCACATATCGCAGCGACAGCCCGGAATCACTCAGCGCCAAAGCGGGAAACAGCGTGTCCACCAGGCTGACGTGGCGGCCCAGCACCATCAGCGGTCCGGGCGTGAGATGCTCGACGCCCTCGATGGAAAACCGCAGACCCAGCACGGAGCTGAGCAGCGCCAGCAGCCGCCCAACCCACCAACGCTGGAGCGCGCGATGTGCACGCCGGCTCGGCCCACTCGTCAGCGCCAGGCCGAATCCGCTCACGACCCACATGATGGCCACCACGACCAACATCGCGCACTCCAAAACGCCGTAGGCGATGGCGAAGATCCAACCACGCACCAAGGGCAGACGGGGACGGAGTCGCAGCAGGTCAACGATCACCATCAGCGGGAGCGCAACCGGCGCCAGCACAACGAGCGTCACCGTGAGGGCCAGGGTGGCGGGAACCGTGATCAATCGCCGCGTGAGCGGGTTGCGCATCGGCGATTCAGCCATTTGATTCATGTTCCATCACGGGAGCGTACCCCCCGATGGCATCGCCCCAACCTCCAAAACAAGACGCCTGACCGTAGTCTTGCGACATGAATCAACGCCGCAGTCAGCGAAGCATCCGTCGATCCGCCGCCGTAGTGGTCGCTGCGCTGTTGGGTACCGTCGCGTGCAGCGCCACCGGCGCAACCTCCGTCGCCAAGTCGGTCGCCTCCACCTCCACCCCCGCATCCCTCTCGACTGCACCCACTTCCACTTCTCCCACGAAAGCGGGCGACGTTCACGACGCCGGCAGCTTCGCCGTGGGTTCGCGCCAAGTGACCGTGGTGGACGATTCGCGATCCACCGACGCGTGGGGTGGGCGCCCGGAACTACCGCAGCGAACGCTTCCCACGCAGGTGCTGTATCCGGCCGAGGGCGATACCGAATCCCCCGAGGTCACGCCCAACGCAACCCCCGCTGACGGTCGGTGGCCCCTGGTGGTGTTCTCGCACGGCCGAGGCGGCACCGGACCCGCCTACGTCAACACGCTCAAGGTATGGGCGTCAGCGGGTTACGTCGTCCTGGCCCCCACCTTCCCGCTGACCAGCGCCGAGACACCGGGTACGCCCAAAACCGACGATCTGGTCAATCAGCCCGCCGACGTCAGCCGCCTCATCGACTGGGCCACCGACCTGCCCGCCGAGGAACCTTTGGCGAGGCAGATCGACACCGAACGAATCGGAGTCGCCGGCCACTCCCTCGGCGGGTTCACCTCGCTGGCCGTCGGGTACAACCCCAAGGTGCGCGACGACAGGGTGGACGCCGTGGCCGAGTGGGCCGGGTCCTATCTTCCGGGTTTGGCGGACGGTGGAGCGCCGGTTCAGGACGGACCTCCCCTGCTGGCCATTCACGGCGACGCCGACGGCACCGTGCCCTACGCGCTGGCCCAAAACGCGGTGGATGCAGTCGGCCCACCTTGGCGCCTGATCACGTTGGTCGGCGGTGAGCACATTCCCCCGTACGTCACCGGAACCGCCGACCCTTACGGTGAGGTGGTCACCGACGCCACGCTGGCCTTCTTCGACGCCACGCTCAAGGCCGACCCGACGGGTCAGGCCCGGCTCGAGCGGGTGGTCAGCCAGGCCGGCGCCGACGTGGCCATTCTGAACACCGGGGAGTAAGCCAACGTGCCCATCCCCCGTCGACATCTCCGCCTCGATGACGAACCGATGAACTCGGCGTTGGCGCTGCTGCGGCGCGATCTGGAGGTACCTTCCGGATTCGAGCCCAACGTCTCGAGGGCCGCGCAGACGGCCACCGACCGGTTCGCCACCAGTCGGACGGACGCCACCGACCTCCCGCTGGTGGCCATCGATCCACCGGGAGCCCGAGACCTGGACCAGGCGTTCGCCCTGGTCCGCTCCAACGCCGGCTGGGTGCTGCACTACGCCATCGCCGACGTCGCCGCCTTCATTGTGCCCGGCGATGTGATCGACCTCGAGTCGCGCCGGCGAGGCAGCACCCTGTACCTACCCGACCACAAGGCCCCGCTGCACCCTCGTGAACTGTCCGAGGGAGCCGCCAGCCTGTTACCCGGTGCAGCACGTCCGGCCGTGTGGTGGAAGCTCACCTTTGACGTCGAGGGCGGTTTGGTCAACACCGAGGTGCGGAGAGCCACGGTACGGGTGCGGGTGGCCACGAGCTACGAGGTGATCACCACCATCCTCGCCGACCACGACGGCGCGACCAACCACGAAGCGACCAACCACGAAGCGACCAACCACGAAGCGGCTTCGGCGGAAGGTGTTGGGGTCTCGGCTCAGTCAATCGATCTGCAGGATCCGGGCAGCGACGCCCTCGGCCCGGCGGCCAAGCGGGGGATCGACCTGGTGGAGGTAGCCACCTCGCTGCGCGACTTCGGCAGCTTGCGACTGTCCATTCAGGCCGACCGGGGTGGCGTCAGCCTGCAGCTACCGGAACAGGACGTGCAGGTAGACGCCTCCGGCAACGTGCAGTTGCTGGCCACGCCCTCGCTTCCGGCCGAAGAGTGGAACGCTCAGATGTCGCTGGCCACCGGCATGGCCGCCGCCGCCTTGATGCTGACCTCAAAAACCGGCCTACTCCGCACGCTCCCCAGCGCCGAGCCTGAAATTCTCGCCGAGCTGCGACGGGCGTCCGAGGCCCTCGGCCACCGATGGCCCCCTGACGACGATGCCGCCGCAGGCGGCCCCAACCACGTGTACGGCCAATGGGTTCGGTCGCTTGATCCGTCCACCCCGGTCGGGGCCGCGCTCATGCTCAGCGCCACCAAGGGGCTGCGCGGCTCGGGGTATGCAGCGTTTCACGGTGAACCCCCCGAACTGACCACGCACGCAGCGGTGGCTGCTCCCTACGCGCACGTCACGGCACCGCTGCGACGCCTCGGTGACCGCTACGCCACCGAGATGGCGCTGGCCGCGTACGAGCACCGACCGGTCCCGGCTTGGGTGCTCGACCAACTCGACGACCTGCCTCAGATCCTCAACGACGCGAACCGCCGCGCAGCATCGGTGGATCGGGCGGTGATCGATCTGCTGGAGGCCGCCGAGCTTGCCTCGCAGATCGGTGCCGAGTTCTCGGCGGTGGTGCTTTCGCACGGGCGAGACGGCCTCCGGGTGCAGGTGACCGATCCGCCGGTCATCGCGGACGCCATTGGGGAGGCGAACGACGGCGACACCGTGCGGGTACGCCTGAGTGACGCCGACCCGATGAAGCGGCTGACCCGCTTCAAGGTCGTCCCCCAACCGGCCGACTGAGTTACGGCGATTCTTGACGGGGCGCCACCCCGGACCCCGGCGCCAGGTCGACCCCCGGTACGATCGAGCGCCATGAACCCGGGCAACCACACTGCAACCGAGCCACTTTGCGAACTCACCGAGGGCATGCCCATCGTGGTGGGAGGCGACCGCATCGTGCGGGTCACCGCCGAGCTCGCCAGCTCGTTCACCGACGGCGACCGACTGTTGACGGTGCCCAGCACCGGCGCGCTGTTGCATGTACCCGCCTCGGTTGGGCGGGTCACCGAAGCGGCGGTCGGACGAGCCGCTGCGGCGTTCGCCGACATGGGTGCGGTGTCCGATCAGGCGGTCACTGCGTTCTTCGAAACGTTCGCCGACCGTCTGGCCGACGACGCCATCTTCGCCCCGATTGCCATGGCCAACGCGGCCGATATTGCGGCCGCCCAGGCCAAGAGCCGCTCCACCACCCGCCTGGTGCTGAGCGACACGATGCGCTCCGACATGATCGACGGGCTCCGCACCTGGGCAGCGGCCCCGTCGGGACGCGACCAGGTGGTCGACCGCGTCGAGCACGAGGGCTGGCTGGTGGAGTTGCAGCGGGCCGGGCTGGGCGTCGTGGGTTTTGTATTTGAGGGACGTCCCAATGTTTTCGCAGACGCCTGCGGGGTGATCCGCTCGGGTAACACCGTGGTGTTCCGGATTGGGTCCGATGCGCTGGGAACCGCTGAAGCCATCGTTGAACATGCCCTCAACCCCGCCATCGAGGCCGCCGGGCTACCGGACGGTGCGGCGTCGCTGGTTGCCGCTTCCGAGCGGTCCGCCGGACACGCGCTCTTCTCTGATCAGCGCCTTGCGCTCGCAGTGGCCCGTGGCTCGGGTGCGGCGGTCGCCCAGTTGGGTGCCGTGGCCCAAGGCGCCGGGGTGCCCGTCAGCTTGCACGGCACCGGTGGCGCCTGGATCATCGCCGGCGACTCGGCGGACGCCGACCGTCTTGAAGCGGCAGTGACCGCCTCGCTCGACCGCAAGGTGTGCAACACGCTGAACACGGCCATCGTCCTGCGCAGTCGGGCCGACGAACTGGTGCCCCGCGTGCTCGCCGGCCTCGCTGCGGCGGCTGCAAGTCTCCACACCAACCCGAAGCTCTGGATGCACGAGTCGGCAACCGGTTTGGTGCCCGACTCGTGGATGGCCGAAGCCGCCATCGCCAGAGCCGAGGGCAACGTGACGGAGCCGGGTGCCGAACCATTGGACGAGACGGGTCTGGGCCGGGAATGGGAATGGGAGGGTTCACCTGAGATCGGCCTGGCGGTGGCCGATGACCTGGCTCAGGCCATGAGCTGGTTCAACGAATGGTCGCCCCACTTCGTCGTTTCGATCGTCGCCGACGCGACCGACGAGGCCGAGGCCGCCTACCAGGGCTTGGACGCACCGTTCATCGGCAACGGCTTCACCCGCTGGGTCGATGGCCAATACGCATTCGATCGGCCAGAGTTGGGCCTCTCCAACTGGGAACAGGGTCGGCTGTTCGGCCGGGGCGGGGTGCTTTCGGGCGACTCGGTGTTCACCCTGCGGGCTCGGGTGCACCAAAGCGACCCGTCGGTGCACCGCTGAGCCGACGCCCACTGCCGGTTACGACGCTCGGAGCGTCCAGACCCCATCTCGGGACCATCGCCCCTGTGCGGTGAGCCACTGATGCGGCATCCTGGCAACCATGTCCGATCTCTCGCCCCCTCCTCCTCCCCCTCCGCTTCTGCCGACCCCTCCACCTGGCGAGCAGGTCCAGGCCACCATCCCCGGCATTATGAGGACGGCCGGCTTCCTGGGGGTGAACAGTCGCCTCCACACTCTGGTGATCACCAACCAGCGCCTGATTTTCGCGCGTCTCACCGGAGCCGAGTTGAAACGGGTGGTCAAGGGCCTCAGCGAGGGTGCCAAAGCTGAGGGTAAGGATTGGAAAGGCCGGATGCGGGAGCGGGCGGGTGCCTACCAGGCACTCGCTGACGAGTGCGCCGCCATGAATCCAGATGATCTGTTGGCCCAACATCCGAAGAACTTCGCAGTCGACCGGGCCACGATCACCAAGGTGAGGTTGCGAACGGTCGACAGGTCGGAGGCGGGTCCCGAGGACCGCCTCACCATCACGACCACCGGGAAAAAGTACAAACTGGTCCTGACCGCCACATCACTCAAGCGAACCGCCAAAATCCTGGCCAAGGCACGCTTGCTGTAGCCGAAGTCATACCCTCCGGGTGTACATGGATACCCCCCTAGGGTATGATGGACCCATGAGCGATGATGCGGACGTTGCGCCTGGGTATGCAGAGACCAAGGCCGCGCACCTGCGGCGGCTGCGGCGCGTCGAAGGCCAGGTGCGCGGCCTGCAACGGATGATCGAGGACGACAAGTACTGCATCGACGTGCTGACGCAGATCTCAGCCGCCAATCGGGCGTTGCAGTCCGTCGCATTGAACCTGCTGGACGAGCACCTCCACCATTGCGTCGCCCATGCCGTGACCACCGGGGGCGACGAGGCCACCGTCAAGCTCAACGAGGCCTCGGCAGCCGTTGCGCGCCTCGTCCGCAGTTGACCGCCACGGTCCAGCCAGGCCGCTCCCTCTCGAAAGGATCCAGACATGACGACTCACACCCTTTCCACCAAACCCGGCGACGCCGCATCGCCGGACCTCTGCTCCCTCGACCCCACCGAGCTGTCGGTCAGCGGCATGTCGTGTGCCAGTTGCGCCGCCAAGGTCGAACGAGCGCTGAACGAGCAGGTCGGTGTCACCGCCACGGTGAACTACGCCACCGCATCGGCCTACATCAACCGTGACTCGACCACCCTCACCGTCGACGACCTCATCGGGGTGGTTGAGGGTCTGGGCTACGGCGCCGAACCCGCACCAACGGACAACGACGACCTGGAGGAGGCGGCCGAGGCTGATGACGCCGCCGCCAAGGCACAGGTGCACGACCTGAAGATTCGCTTTTGGGTCTCGGCCGCGCTGGCCCTGCCGGTCATGGTGATCTCGATGGTGCCGGCCTGGCAGTTCCGAGGCTGGCAATGGGTTGCGCTCGCATTGACCACCCCCGTGGTGGTGTGGGGAGCACTTCCGTTTCACCGGGCGACGTTGACCAACCTGCGGCACGGGACGACCACCATGGACACGCTGGTCTCGCTGGGCGTCTTGGCCGCCTACGGGTGGTCGCTCTGGGCGCTGTTCTTCGGCGGCGCCGGTGAGCTGGGCATGAAGATGGATATGAGCTGGCTGCCCGCCACCACCGGTTCGGGGGGCATGGGGGACATGCCCGGCATGGACCACACAATCGGCGCCGCCCCTCACGAGCTGTACCTCGAGGTTGCCGCTGTCGTCCCCACGTTCCTGCTGGGCGGACGATGGGCAGAAGCCAGGGCCAAGCGCCGTGCAGGTTCGGCGCTTCGCTCGCTGCTGCGGCTCGGGGCACAGGAGGCACGGGTGGTCGCCGCAGACGGCACCGAGGTCACCGTGCCCGCCTCCGCGGTGAACGTAGGACAACTCCTCGTCGTGCGCCCCGGGGAGCGCGTCCCCACCGACGGGGAGGTCACCGGTGGCACCAGCACCATCGATGCCAGCCTGCTCACCGGCGAGTCAGTGCCGGTGGAGGTGGTCCCCGGCGATGCGATCACCGGCGCCACGGTCAACCTGTCGGGTCGCCTCGAGATGCGTGCCACCAGGGTGGGGTCCGACACCCAGCTGGCGCGCATGGGTCGTTTGGTCCGTGACGCCCAGGCCGGCAAGGCCGACGCACAACGCCTGGCCGACCGGGTATCGGCCGTATTCGTTCCCATCGTGCTCCTGATCGCCGCCGCTACCCTGACGGCCTGGCTGGCCCTCGGGCAGCCGGTCGATGCCGCCATCGCGGCCGCCGTTGCCGTGTTGGTGATCGCGTGTCCGTGCGCACTCGGCCTGGCGACGCCCACCGCCCTTCTGGTTGGTACCGGCCGTGGCTCACAGCTGGGCCTGCTGATCAGCGGACCGCAGGTGTTGGAGGCCACCCGGGATATCGATGTGATGGTTTTGGACAAGACCGGCACGATCACCGAGGGAATCATGTCCCTCGTCGATGTGGTGCCCGGCCCCGGGACCGAGCGGGCCGAACTGCTCCGCCTGGTCGGCTCCGCCGAGTCGGGCAGCGAGCACCCCATCGCAGCTGCAATCACTGACGCTGCACGCTACGAGTTGGGCGATCTGCCCCCCGTCGAGTCATTAACCAACCATCCGGGGCTGGGGGTTCGAGCCACCGTGATCTCTTCCGGCGAGCACACCCTGGTTCTGGTCGGCCGTCCCGGTCTGCTCGCTGATGAAGGTCTGGTGTGGCCCGAGGGTCTGAGGTCTCGCGCGGACGAGTTGGGGTCGGACGGGGTCACGGTGGTCGCCGCCGGTTGGGACGGCACGGTGCGCGGGTTGCTCACGGTGGCCGACACGGTGCGGCCCGACAGCGAGCGGGCGATCGCCGCGCTCGTCGAGCACAACATCACCCCGTGGATGGTCACCGGCGATGCCGAGCCGGTGGCTCGGGCGGTTGCCGAGCAGGTGGGCATCGACCCCGATCACGTCGTGGCCGGGGTCATGCCCGAGGACAAGGTCGCCATCGTCGCTCGGCTTCAGGGCGAGGGGCACCGTGTGGCCATGGCGGGAGATGGGGTCAACGATGCCGCCGCGTTGGCCACTGCCGATTTGGGCATCGCCATGGGTTCGGGTGCCGACGTGGCGATGGAGGCGTCCGACCTCACCATCGTGTCGGGTGCGCTGATGGGCACCGTCGATGCCATCCGGCTGTCGCGCTCCACGCTGGGCACCATCAAGGTCAACCTGTTCTGGGCCTTCGGCTACAACGTGGCTGCGATCCCGCTGGCCGCGGTCGGCCTCCTCACCCCGCTGATCGGCGGGTTGGCCATGGCGGCGTCATCGGTGCTGGTGGTGCTGAACAGCCTGCGGCTGCGCCGGTTCCAACCCACCCGGTAGCCCGTCCGGGCAGAGGCATCGGGATGGAGCCGCCGGGCCAGGGTCACGTCAAACGGCGGTCCCGCACCGGCCCAAGCGGCTAGGGCTAGGTCTGAGCCAGTTGCTCCACCGGGTGCTTGCGCTTGCCCGGGGTGAAGGTCACCGGCATGTGCTTGATGCCCTGAATGAAGTTGCTGCGTAGACGCTCGGGCTCACCGACCACCTTGATATCAGGCATACGGGTGGCGATTTCGGTGAAGATGATCCGCAGCTCGGCCTTGGCCAGGTTGGCGCCCAGGCAATAGTGGGCGCCGCCACCGCCGAAGCCGATCTGGTCGTGGGCGTTATGGCGCTCGATGTTGAAGGTGTCAGGATCCTCGAACACCGTCTCATCCCGGTTGGCCGACACGTGCCACATGACGATCTTTTCGTCAGCGTCGATCTCGACCCCGCCAAGCTCGGTGGGTGCTGAGCTCTGACGACGAAAGTGCAGCACAGGTGAGCCCCAGCGAACCATCTCGTCCAGCGCGTTGGGGATCAACTCCGGCAGGTTGCTTTTCAGCAGGTCCCATTGCCCGGGCGTGCTCGACAGCCCGTGCATGCCGTGGCTGGTTGCGTTGCGGGTGGTCTCGTTGCCGGCGACGGACAGCAGCAACATGAACATGCCGAACTCGTCGTCCGAGAGCTTGTCGCCCTCGATCTCGGCGTTCAGCAGCTTGGTGACGATGTCGTCCTTGGGGTCGTTGCGACGCTGCTCTCGCAACTGCTCGGAGTAGATGTACAGCTCGGTGGCCGCTGCGGTGGCCTCCGGCATGTCGGAGACCTCGCCGTCGGCGGTGTATTCCGGGTCCTGGGCCCCGATCATCGTGTTGGTCCAGTCGAAGAGCAGGCGTCGGTCGCCTTGGGGTACGCCCATGATCTCGGCGATCGCCTGCAGCGGCAGCTCCATGGCCAGTTCGGTCACAAAGTCGCATTCGCCCTTCTCGATCACGTTGTCGACGATGATCTCGGCACGGTGCTGCAGGTACTGCTCCAACAGGCCGACCATGCGGGGGGTGAAGCCCTTGTTGATCAGTCGGCGGTACCGGGTGTGCAGCGGAGGGTCGGTGTCGATCAGCAGGCTGCCGCGGCTGTCGAACCCCGACGGTTGTGGCTGATCGTGCATCAGCGAGCCCTCCATCTGTGAGGAGAACAAGGTGGTGTCGCGGTTCACATGCGTCAGATCACCGTGCCGAACCACATTCCAGAACCCGGGTGCGCGCGAGTTGGGGTCCTCATGCCAGGAGACCGGGGCCTCCTCCCGCATTCGTCGGAACATGGCATGGTGGTCGCCTCGGACGTATTGGTCCAGGTCCAGCACGTCGACGAAATCGGGCTGCACTCGCTTGGTCACGTTGATTCCCCCAGCATGGGTTGCTGCGCCACGCCTTTGTGGCGCTTCATGCACAGAAACGAGAACCGGTTCTCGTTTTTTGCACCATAGAACATTCGTCGTTCAACGGACACATGGAGGTGCGCGCCATCGGTCACAGCACCCACCCGCTCCAGTTCGTCGCCCCACTGCCGGACGCGACAAGATCGGACCGCAGGGCAACGCGAGGGGGGACCATGACGGCAACCAACAACGACTGGATTGCGCCGCTTCAGGCGGTACACACGGCACCGGGTCCGGTCCCCAACGGATTCGAGGCCACCTCAATCAACGTCCCGGACGAGGTCTTGGATGACCTGCGCCTCCGTCTCGGCCACACCCGCTGGCCCGACGAGCTGCCCGACGCCGGCTGGGCATACGGCACCAACCGCTCCGTCCTTCAGAGTTTGTGCCGTGCCTGGCGTGATACCTACGACTGGCGGGCCACCGAGGCGCGGCTCAACGCCTGGCCGCAGTACCGCACCGAGGTCAACGGCACGCCCATCCACGTCATCGTCGCCCGCTCGCCCGAACCTGACGCCATGCCGTTGCTCCTCACCCACGGGTGGCCCGGCTCGATCACCGAGTTCCTCGACGTCATCGAGCCGCTGCGCAACCCCGCCGCCCACGGAGGCGACGTCGCTGATGCCTTCCATGTCGTGGTGCCCTCCCTGCCCGGGTTCGGCTTCTCGGGTCCCACCCCCGAACCAGGATGGGATGTGAAGCGGGTGGCCGAAGCCTGGGCAGAGCTGATGGCAGGCCTTGGTTTCGATCGGTATATCGCCCAGGGAGGCGATTGGGGCAGCTTCGTCTCGACCTGGCTGGGCCTGGTCGACCCCGAACACGTGGCCGGCGTTCACCTCAATATGGCGGTCGGCTTTCCTGGCGACGGCGAGATCACCGACGCTGAGGCTGTCGATCTGACCGCCATGGGCGACTTCCTGGCCAATGGTTGCGCCTACCAGGAGATCCAAGGCAAGAACCCGCAGACCCTGGCCTACGGCCTGAACGACTCCCCCGCCGGTCTGGCCGGATGGATCCTCGAGAAGTTCTGGGCTTGGACCGACCATGACGGCGACCTGTTCGACGCCGTTGGACAACAGGCGATCCTCGACAACCTCACCACCTACTGGGTCACGGGCACCATCGGCAGTTCAACCCGGATCTACTACGAGACGATGAAAACCGGCCGCTTCGCCACCCACGACGCCAAGGTCGAGGTGCCAACCGCCGTCGCCCAGTTTCCGGCCGAGATCACCAAGCCGCCCCGTTCGTGGGTGGAGGCCGGCTACAACCTCCAGCGCTATACCCGCTACGACCGGGGCGGGCACTTTGCCGCCCTCGAAGAACCCGACCTGCTGATCGACGATATCCGGGCCTTCGCCCAAACCGTTCGCTGAACAGCCACGCGTCTCAGTGAATGGGTTGGTGAGCGCCCTCGTTCGCAGCCCGCAACCTTCGGGTGGTGCTGACCAGCACGCGCCGGGCCAGGCCGGGCACCTCATCCAACAGCGTGGAGAATTCGCGTGTGCCGATCACCAGCAGTCGCATCGGGCTGGTGGCCGTCACGGTGGCCGAGCGAGGGCCGGCATCGATCAACGCCAGTTCGCCCACGTACTGGCCGGGGCCGACGGTGGCCAGCAGTTCACCGTTGCGCACCACGTCGGCGGTGCCCTCCTCGATCACGAACGCCTCCTGGCCCGCGTCCCCCTGTGACATGAGCACCCGCCCCTCCTCGACGTTGAGTTCGTCGACGATTCGGGCCACGTCGCGCAGTTCCTTGGTGCTGCACTCGGCAAACATGGACAACGCTCCAAGGCGTTCCAAGTAGGCGTCCATCGGTGTTCCCCCCACGGTTTCGCCGGCCGCTCCCAGCGGCGGGCACGTTGCAAAGGTAGGACATCGAGGCGGTCGGTGCCGCCCAAAAGTTCCCCGTGTCGCACCTTTGGCAGTAGATTGGAGCCGTTATGGCGACCTCCACCGAGACTCCCAGCGAGACCGACACCGGCGCCAAGCGCCGGTTCCGTCCCTACCAAATCGCGCTCGTCATCGGCGGTGGCTTTGCGGCCATCACCGCTGCGTCCTATGTGGCCGAGCAGTTGTGGGCCGAGCACTGGGCCGAAACGTATGCCGAGGAGCAGCCGATCTCCCGGCTGATGTTCAACAACATCCCGGGCTGGCTGCGCCTGTCGTTCTACGTGCTGGTGGTCGGCGCCATCCTGTATGGCGCCTTCAACTTCTCCAATCGGGTGCGCAACTGGGAACGCGGTGGGCCCGACGATCGTCGCACCAAGCCCAAGAACGTCAAGAAGCGCTTGGAGAACATGCGCTCGGGCCTGTACATGCAGACCCTGCTGCGCGACCCGGCCGCCGGCGTCATGCACAGCTTCATCTACTTCTCGTTCTTGGTGCTGCTCGCCATCACCACCATCGGTGAGATCAACCTGCAGCTGCCGGTGGCCCTCAAGTTTCTGCACGGCGACGTGTATCGGGCCTATGCCTTCATCGCCGATCTCGCCGGCGTGTTCTTCGTGGTTGGTCTGATCTGGGCCGTCGTCAGGCGCTACGTGCAGAAGCCCTACCGCATCCGCATCAAGACCAAGGCCGACCACGCCATCGGGCTCGGCGTGCTGCTGGCCATCGGGGTCACCGGGTTCATCGCCGAGGGTTTCCGCATCGCTCTTGAGGGCATGCCCGAGGGCGACAACCTGGCCTTCATCGGCTACCCCCTGGCTCACGCTCTGAAGGGCATGGGTGGGCTCGAGTGGTGGCACCGCACCTGGTGGATCGTGCACATCCTCTCGTTCATCGCCTTCCTGGTGGTGCTGCCAACCACCATGCTGCGCCACATGTTCACCTCGCCGATCAACATGTATCTGAAGGATCGGGACCGCCCCAAGGGCGCCATGAAGGCCATGCCCAACCTGATGGAGACCGAACTGGAGACGTTCGGCGCCTCGGTGGTGGAGGACTTCACCTGGAAGCAGTTGCTCGACACCGACGCCTGCACCATGTGCGGCCGCTGCACCTCGGTGTGTCCCGCCTCGGGCACCGGTAAGCCGCTGGACCCACGCGAGATCGTGCTGAAAACCGGTGAGGTCATGGCCGCCACCGGCGACCCACAGGTCAGCCCACCCATCGCGCTCGACGGCGAGATCACCATCGGCGCCAACAGCCTGTTCGAGCGCATCACGCCCGAGGAGGTGTGGGCCTGCACGTCGTGCAAGGCGTGCGACGAGATCTGCCCGGTCAACATCGAGATCCTCGACAAGATCCTCGACATGCGCCGCTACCTCACGCTGATGGAGTCCAACTTTCCCACCGAACTCGGCTCCGCCTACCAGGGCATGGAAAACCAGGGCAATCCTTGGGCGATGCCCCAGAGCGACCGGGCCAAGTGGGCCGACAAGGTCGACGGCATCAAGATCCTCGAAGGCGGCGATCCGCTCGAGGCTGAATACCTGTACTGGGTCGGCTGCGCCGGCAGTTTCGACGACAAGAACCAGAAGGTCACCCAGGCGGTGGCCAAGCTGTTGCAGCGTGCCGAGGTCAGCTTCGCCATTCTGGGCCCGTCCGAGCAGTGCACCGGCGACCCGGCCCGCCGTTCCGGCAACGAGTACATCTTCCAGATGCTGGCGATGCAGAACATCGAGACGCTCGACTCGATGGGCGTGAAGAAGATCATTGCCCAGTGCCCCCATTGCTTCAACACCATCTCCAACGAGTACCCGCAGTTGGGTGGCCACTACGAGGTGATCCATCACACCGAGCTGCTCGAGCGCCTCATCGACGAGGGCTCGATCGACATGTCGGGCACCAACTTCGCCGAGCGGATCGTCTACCACGACAGCTGCTACCTGGGCCGCCACAACGACATCTACATGGCACCACGCAACATCATCGCCTCCATCGGCGGCGTCGAGGTGGTGGAGGCGCCCCGCAACGGCACCGACGGCATGTGCTGTGGCGCCGGTGGCGCCCGCATGTGGATGGAGGAGCACACCGGCAAGCAGATCAACGTGGAACGCAGCCAGGAACTACTGGCCACCGGCGCCACCCGCATCGCCACCGCCTGCCCGTTCTGCTACGTCATGATCGACGACGGCGTCAAGGGCGAGGGCGTCGATGAGGACGCCGTCAAGGTGGGCGACATCGCGCTGCACCTGCTCGAGGCCCTCGAAGAGGCCGAGACCCCGGTAGGCCTGCCCCTCAGCGCGGTGACCAACCCGGTGTAGAGCGTCGCCTATTCGAAGATGGCGCTTGCATAGTCGGGATCTCGCGTGCGATGGTTTGCTGAACCATTGGCTTCACCGGGGGGCACCATGCAGCGTTCCATCACATCCACTCACCGATTCACCCGGCTTGCCGGCGTTTTGATGATGATCTGTTCGACGTTGGCGCTGTTACCGAGCACCTCTGGCGCCGCCACCAAAGGTGATCTGGCCGACATCGACGTCGCCCACCACGGCGAAGACGACTACGTGGTGGCCACGCTGTCCAACACCGGCACCATCAAGGTGGAACCCGTCGACTGCACCGAGGACACCACGTGTTCCAGGCATGGCTGGACCACGCTGGGCACCGGGTTCAAGGCGATGCTGATCAATCAACTTGACTACTACGGCACCGTCCTCGTAACCGGCCGACGCGCCAACGGCGACACCTGGTACCGCAAAGGCTCGTGCGGCGAGACGTACTGTTCGTGGGATTCCAAGTGGCGCAGCATCGGCGGCAAGGTTGTGTCGGTGCGGAGCGCTCCGGCAAACAACGAGGACTGCGTGCATCTGGCTGCGCTCGGCCCAGCCGGCGGCGTCTTCCAGGCCAAGATCTGCGACTACGGGTTCGACGGATGGACCTCGCTGGGTGGCAAGCTCGGCCAGGTCGGCGTCGACTGGAACGGGCAGGTGTATGGCACCTCCCGAGCGGGGGCGTTCTACTACGTCGAGTCGGCCCGCTGGCGTTGGGGCGGCGGCAAGATCACCCAACCGGTCAACGCCGACTTCGACATCGACCTCAAGTGCGGCCTATCGGCCAAAAAGGGCGTGTGGTGCTTCGATGTCTCGAATCGCACCTGGACCAACTACGGCGGCTACTGGCGTAAGCTGGACGATGCCCAGGTGGTCGCCGGGATCTCCAAGAGCTGGTCCTTTCAGGTGTTGCGTTCCAACTCGATTCGCGACTGGGGCGGCAGGCTCAATCAAGCGGCAGCGGCGCACTGTCTCAGTGTCGGTGTGGGCGGCGACTACCGACCGTGGTACCGCAACTCCTGCTACGGCTATAGCTGGTACCGGCTGTAGCTCGGGCCTCACGCTGATCGACCGAGCCTCAGCCCGTCGTTCCGGTGGAGGGCTCGATCGGGCGGGCCGCTGTCAGCCCGCCCTCCTGCAACCACCAGGGTGATCACGTATCCAGCGCCCCCGTCTCAACGTTCATCAGCAACGTTGAGACGGGCAGCAGACCACCCTCCTGGTGCGCGGGTAGCGCGACCCCAACATCAAAGAGACCCGCTGGCCATCTTCCGCTGAGCCGCATCCGGCCCTGTGGTCAGGCGTCGGGGTAATTGGCCGCATAACGCGAGGCGACCGCGCCCTGCTGACCCTGGTATTTGGAACCAAGGCCGGGGTGCCCGTAGGGGCGCTCCGCAGAACGATCGAGGTGCTGGAACACCATCTGGGCCACCTTCATGCCAGGGCGCAGCAAGATCGGCAGCGTCGACACGTTGGACAACTCCAACACGATGACGCCGTGAAAGCCCGGGTCGACAAAGCCCGCTGTGGCATGCACCTGAACACCGAGCCGGCCAAGGCTGGACTTGCCGTTCACCACCCCCACGATGTTGTCGGGAAGCCCCAGGGTTTCAGCGGTGTGGCCCAGGGCGAACTCACCCGGGTGCAGCACAAAGGGCTCACCGTCGGGCACCTCGAGCGACTCCATCAGCGCATCGTCCACCGTGATGGGATCGATGTGGGTGAGGCGGGTATTGCGCATCACCCGAAACTGCTGTCCCAGACGGACGTCGACCGATGCGGGCTGCACCAGATCGGGGTCATAGGGGTCGAACACCAGTGCACCCGAATCGATGAGTGCACGGATAGAGGCATCGGCAAGGATCACGCTGTCGACGCTAGTGCCGAGCCCGCAACGAGGCGCCGGCAGGGCCGGCGTTGTGCTGTCGCAGCATTTCGGCGATGGAGTATCCTCGCCGGTTACATGATCGGGCCGGTCCTTCGCTTCTGCGAACGGCCGGCTTTCACGCAGGGGGATCGACAGGTATGACAAACAAGGTGAAGGGCGCCGTGGGCGCCCACCCGGTGTTGGCGGGGTTGGGTGTGCTGGTACTGGTCTGCGCCGGCGTCGGCGCGTTCGTCTACAACCAAATGTTCGGCCTCCAAACCACCGTCGTCTACTTCGGTGTCCCCGACGCCCCCACCCTCACCGCCAAACCCGACGAAACCCTGTACCGAATCGACGCCACCAAATCCAAAATCACCTACAACGTCGACGAAAAACTCGCCGGCACCACCCACACCGCCACCGGAACCACCCGCGGCATCGCCGGTGACATCGCCCTCAACACCAACAACCCCACCACCTCACGCGTCGGCGACATCGTCATCAACGTCCAACAACTCACCTCCGACCAACAACTCCGCGACGAACGCCTCCGCCACGACTACCTCGAATCCAACGACTACCAAACCGCCACCTTCTCCCCCACCAAACTCGACGGCCTCCCCACCAAAATCAGCCAAAACACCCCCTACCCCTTCACCATCACCGGCAACCTCACCGTCAAAGAAACCACCAAACCCGCCACCCTCAAAGCCACCGGCACCCTCAACAACAACACCCTCACCATCAACGCCACCACCACCATCTCCCTCTCCGAATTCAACATCGGCCCCATCAACATGGTCGGCTTCGCCCAATCAGGCGACAACGCCAAACTCACCTTCAACCTCACCGCCATCAACGCCGCCGACTTCGAAGACACCGACCGCGTCGCCGCCGAACCAACACCCCAACCCCCCAAACCCACCAACACCTCACCCTCCTTCGCCAAACAGGTCAAACCCATCCTCGAAACCAGCTGCGCCTCATGCCACCAAACCGGCGAAGCAGGCGCACCCTTCTGGGAACTCACCAACGCATCAGACGCCGTCCGAATCGCCGACGGCCTCGCACTCATCACCAAATCCGGCTACATGCCCCCCTTCCTCGCCACCAACAAAGGCATCCCCCTCCAACACGACCCACGCCTCACCACCACCCAAATCACCACCATCGAAGACTGGGCCAAAGCCGGCGCCCAACTCGACACCCCCAAAACCACCCCCATCAAGGCGCCCGACGACGTGGCGCTCCACCCGAGGGCCGACAAGACCCTGACGGCGGAGGCCCCCTACCAGGGCTCAACGTCCAAAACCAACGACTACCGCTGCCTGGTCATGGACCCCCAGGTCACCAAGCCAACCGTCGTGACGGGCTACGAGTTCGTGCCCGACAAGAACGAGTTCGTCCACCACGCGCTCGTGTATCGCATGTCTGCCGATCGCCGGAAAGGCATCGATGAACGCGACGCCGCGGACCCCGGCACCGGCTACGAGTGCTTCGGCGGCGTGGGCGCAGGCGGCGGTGGACTGAGCCCGTCGGGACGATCACGTGGTTCCTCCCTGGTGGCCGGATGGGCGCCCGGAGGTCTGCCTGGCCGCTATCCGGACAACACGGGGCTGAAGCTGGAACCCGGCGACTTCTTCGTCACCCAGATCCACTACCACTACGTGCACGCTGCACCACCGGACCAGAGCGAACTGGTGCTGCAGGTTGGCGAAGGCGATGCCGCGGACTACGACGACGTACAGGTCAGCCAGTACCTCGCACCCGCCGAGATCCCATGCATGCCCGACGAGAAAGGCCCGTTGTGCACCCGTGAAGCGGCCGTCAAGGCGCTGGGTGAGGAGTTCGGCCCGGCTGCGCCCATCATCGCCGATGGACTCAACGCCATATGCGGTTCGACCCCGGAGGAGACCGCCAACGTCGACGCCAACGGCATCTCGACCACCGGTTGCGAGCACCAGGTTTCCTCCCCCGGCAAGCTCTTGTCGGTCAACGGGCACATGCACGAGTTGGGTCGCACGTTCCGCATGACCCTCAATCCCGACACGCCGGATGAGAAGATCCTGCTCGACATCGACCGCTGGGACTTCAACTGGCAGTTCAGCTATGTACCCAAGGAAGACATCACCCTGACCAAGGACGACGTCATCAAGGTGGAGTGCTCCTGGGACCGCAACCTGATCAACCCCCAGGCGGAACCTCGATGGGTCACCTGGTCCGAGGGCACCGAAGACGAGATGTGTTTCTCCACGGTCGCCACCGTCAAGCCCCGAGAGTGAACAACCAGCCCGAGCAGACGTCCTCGGTGGAGTCGTCCGAGTCAACCAACGGCCCGCGTGCCGGTCGGAGCGGGCGCAACGTGGGCCTTGCCCTCGTCGGGCTCGCCATCATGGTGGCCGTTGGTGGTGCCTGGTTCGCCCTCACCGGAGGCGCCGCCGACCACCGCTACGTCATCCCGAAGGGCACAGCGGCGCGTCTCGACAATGGCGAACTGATCGAGATCATCCCCCGAGAACTCAGCCTCAAGGCCGGCGACACGCTGACCGTGGTGAACCATGACGTCGCCGACCACTTTGTGAGCGTCACCCAGGTACCTGCGGGTCAGACCGTTACCTACGAGTTTCCCAGTCCCGGGGTGTTTGATGGCGCGTGCACCGTGCACCCCCGGGGCTCAGTGCGTATCGACGTCACCTGAGACAGCGCCGGGTGGCCTGCCGGGCCGGCATGCCTCCGGTAGCCTCAATCGCCCGTCCGCCGACCGAAATGAGCACAGTCCATGGTTGGTCGGGTCCGCGGGATAACGGCACAGCATCCGGTGTTGGCGGGGTTGGGTGTGCTGGTACTGGTCTGCGCCGGCGTCGGCGCGTTCGTCTACAACCAAATGTTCGGCCTCCAAACCACCGTCGTCTACTTCGGTGTCCCCGACGCCCCCACCCTCACCGCCAAACCCGACGAAACCCTGTACCGAATCGACGCCACCAAATCCAAAATCACCTACAACGTCGACGAAAAACTCGCCGGCACCACCCACACCGCCACCGGAACCACCCGCGGCATCGCCGGTGACATCGCCCTCAACACCAACAACCCCACCACCTCACGCGTCGGCGACATCGTCATCAACGTCCAACAACTCACCTCCGACCAACAACTCCGCGACGAACGCCTCCGCCACGACTACCTCGAATCCAACGACTACCAAACCGCCACCTTCTCCCCCACCAAACTCGACGGCCTCCCCACCAAAATCAGCCAAAACACCCCCTACCCCTTCACCATCACCGGCAACCTCACCGTCAAAGAAACCACCAAACCCGCCACCCTCAAAGCCACCGGCACCCTCAACAACAACACCCTCACCATCAACGCCACCACCACCATCTCCCTCTCCGAATTCAACATCGGCCCCATCAACATGGTCGGCTTCGCCCAATCAGGCGACAACGCCAAACTCACCTTCAACCTCACCGCCATCAACGCCGCCGACTTCGAAGACACCGACCGCGTCGCCGCCGAACCAACACCCCAACCCCCCAAACCCACCAACACCTCACCCTCCTTCGCCAAACAGGTCAAACCCATCCTCGAAACCAGCTGCGCCTCATGCCACCAAACCGGCGAAGCAGGCGCACCCTTCTGGGAACTCACCAACGCATCAGACGCCGTCCGAATCGCCGACGGCCTCGCACTCATCACCAAATCCGGCTACATGCCCCCCTTCCTCGCCACCAACAAAGGCATCCCCCTCCAACACGACCCACGCCTCACCACCACCCAAATCACCACCATCGAAGACTGGGCCAAAGCCGGCGCCCAACTCGACACCCCCAAAACCACCCCCATCAAACCCAAGGGCAAGGTGATCAACAGAATCGACCCCGACGTCACGTTGCAGGCCGATGCCCCGTACCAAGGCTCCACCAAGCTGACCAACGACTACCGCTGCCTGGTCATGGACCCCGAGCTCAAGACCGACACGTCACTGACGGGCTACGAGTTCGTGCCCGACAAGAACGAGTTCGTCCACCACGCACTGATCTTCCGTATGGCGGCCGACCTACGCCCCACCGTCGATGCGCGAGACAAGGCCGACCCTGGCACCGGCTACGGATGTTTCGGCGGCGTGGGCGCCGATGAGGTGGTCCCCAGCCCCAGCGGCATGGGCGGCGGAACCGACCTGGTGGCCGCATGGGCACCGGGACAGAGCAGCGGCACCTTCCCCGACGGGTCGGGTATGCGCTTGAACCAGGGCGACTTCTTCGTGGTGCAGGTGCACTACCACTTTGTGCACGCGGCACCACCCGACCACTCCGAACTGGCCCTGCGGTTCGGGAAGGATCCGGTCGACGACTACGACGACATCGCGGTCACCCAGTACCTCGCACCCGCCGAGATCCCCTGCCGACCCGACGAGCAGGGCCCGTTGTGTGACCGGGACGCCATGATGGACGACCTCGCAGATCGTTATGGATCGTCAGCACCAGTGATCGCCGACGGCCTCAACGGCATGTGCGGCGGCACGCCCGAGATGAACGCCAACGTCGATGAGGACGGCATGTCGTACTCATCGTGTGATCACTGGGCCCTGGGGACCGGGCAGGTCGTGTCGGTGTTCGGACACATGCACGAGTTGGGGGTGGGCTTTCGCCTCACCCTCAACCCGGACACGCCGGACGAGAAGATCCTGCTCGACATCGACCGCTGGGACTTCAACTGGCAACTCAACTACGAACCGGCCGACGAGGTGGTGATCAAACCCGGCGACATCGTGCGGGCGGAATGCTCGTGGGACCGAGACCTGATCAACCCACAAACCGAGCCCCGTTGGGTTTCGTGGGCCGAGGGCACCGAGGACGAGATGTGCTACTCGGCGCTGACCACGCGTGAACAGCATTGGACCGGGACGGAACAGCCACCTGATGGTCCCGAGATCGAGCCGGGACTGATCGATCCGATCACCCTGGAGGCCGACTCGCCCGAGGCCGCCGACTAGGTCGCCCAGGCTATCGGCGGCCCGAGCTTCCTGAGCGGGCGCGACCGCTGCCCGAACCCGAGTTCCCTCGGCTCGAACCGCCGCCGGAGTTGCGAGGGTTTCGACGCTTGTTGCCACCCCCACCCTTCGGCCGAGACGGCTCGTGCACTGGCACCTGTGCGCGCACGCTCGGCACGAAGGCCACCTCGCTGTCGGCCTGGGGCAGGCCAACCTCACGCTGCAGTTTGCGGAGGTCTTTGCGCTGATCCGGCTGCACGAGCGAGACCACCTGGCCCTCGGCGCCCGCCCGGGCGGTGCGACCGGAGCGGTGCACGTAATCCTTGGGGTCGGGCGGCAGATCGAAGTGCAACACGCAGGCCACGCCGTCGACGTGGATCCCCCGCGCGGCAACGTCGGTGGCCACCAGCGCCGCCACCTTGCCGTCGGCGAACGCTTCCAATGCCCGGGTGCGCTGCCCCTGGGAACGCCCACCATGGATCGGCGCCGCTTTGATGCCCACGCGCTTGAGTTGCTTCGCCACCCGGTCGGCGCCGTGGCGCGTGCGGCAGAACACCACCGTCGGGCCTGCGTCATCGATGAGATCAGCGGAAAGCGCCAGCTTCTGAGGGCGATCGGCTTCGATGAAGCGATGGCTCACGGTGGAAAGGTCGGGTTCGGTTTCCCCAACCTCGTGGCGCACCGGCTGATGCTGATAGCGGTCGACCAGTACCTTCACGTCGTTGTCGAGTGTCGCCGAGTACAGCTGAGTCTGGCGGCGCTTGGCCGTCATGTCCAACAGCTTGCGGACCGTGGGCAGAAAGCCCATGTCGGCCATGCGGTCGGCCTCATCGATCACCACCTGGTCGACGTCACCGAGGCTGACACAGCCCTGCTCGATCAGGTCGGTCAACCGTCCTGGACATGCAACGAGGACGTCGACGCCCCGGTTCAGCGCCGAGCGTTGTGGATTCATGCCGACGCCGCCGTAGACGGCCAGCACGTTGCGGCCCCTGGCCGCCGCCAGCGGCTCAAGCTCGCGACGGATCTGTTCGGCCAACTCACGGGTGGGAGACAGCACCAGGGCGCGCGGCTTGCGCGTGGTGCCGCGCCCCACCTGGGCGACCAGTGGCAGGCCGAAGGCCAGCGTCTTACCAGAGCCGGTTGGGGCACGAGCCAGCACGTCACGGCCGGCGAGAGCGTCGGGGATGGCAGCGACCTGGATGTCAAACGGGGAGACGATGCCGGCGCGTTCAAGCACGGCGGACAGGTCGTCGGGCACGCCAAGCGCGCGGAACGAAGGAACGGGGGTATTCATTGAGGGGGACTTTCCTGTTGTGCCCAAACCCCGAGATGGGCACGAGCGAAGAGCGACCAGCCTAACGCGAACCTTGTCGGTGCTCAGCCGAGTGAGCCCGATGACACCTACCCCGGAAGTTGGGCCGTTGCGGTCAGGGCGTACTCCACCGGGCAGACCCCGGTCGGAAGCGTCAGCAGGTGGCGCACCACCTCGCCGATCACCTCGGGGTCGATGCCACGCTCGGCCACGCTGTGTTGCCACTGACGGCGATGTTCATCGTCGGCATCGTCGGCCAGGTTGGTCCGCACGAACCCCGGCGACACGGTGGTGACCGCAATGCCGTCGGGTTGCAACTCCATCCGCAGCGCATCGCCCAGCGCGTGGACGGCGAACTTGGTGGATGCGTAGACGCCACCGTCCACGCTCGCCACCCGGCGACCGGACATCGACGACATGTTGATGAGGTTGGGGTGTGCGCTCCGGCGGAGGTAAGGAACGGCCGCATGGGTGGTGGCGAGCAGACCCATGACGTTCACCTCAAAGGCGGCCCGCCACACCTCGGGGTTGGTGGCCGTGGGCGACCCCAGGTCCATGCGACCGGCATTGTTGATCAGGCCGTCCACCCCGCCCAGTGCTTCCGCCAACTCCTGGACCGCCGTTGTGGCCGCCGTCAGGTCGGCCACATCGGCGCTGCGCCAGGCTGCGCCAAGTTCGTCTGCGAGCGCGGCGAGCGGCTCGACCCGTCTGGCCAGCAGACCAACCGATGCACCCGCCTCCACACACGAGCGTGCAATCGCCTCGCCGATACCGGATGAACCGCCGGTCACGATCACCCGGCGACCATCCAACGACTTCGGTGCCCCGTCCATGAGCGCAGGGTAGGACACGACAGCCTGCGAGATCGCCTCTCAACGATGGTTGGCATCCCACTTACCTGCAACACCGAGCCGCCTTAACATCTCAAGGCGCAACGCAACCCCGGGGGATCTCCATGACCACACGTTCGATTCGATCAGCGACGACCAAAGCCGCCGCCGTGCTTGCAGTGGTGCTCGTTGCCGCCTCGTGCGCCGCCGCAGCCGGGCCACACACCGGTTGGGCCAAGTATTCCATCGCCCCAGGAGCGCACTCGGCCACGGTCGACGCCAACGGTGGCACCAGCCCCATCGCTGGTCTCACCAGTGTGTCGTCGCGGACGTTCAAGTTCTTCTTCGACTCCTCCGCCAAGTACGTCATCACCGAGCCCACCCAGCCCAGCGACCAGTTCGACTACAACAAGCTGCCCGGCTTCTCGGACTGCGGGGACATCGACCTGAGCAAGAACGGTGCGATGTTTGGCTGGCGCTGGAGGTTGGATACCAGCCCGAAGCGTCTTGAGGTGGTGCAGTACGCCAACAACAACGGCACTCACCTCTACCCGTCCGCACCGCTCCTCAGCCTCAGCGAGGCCGAGGTGGACGGCGAACACCCCCTGACCTACTCGGTTCGCATCGGTGGCCCCAACAACTCCAAGTACCTCTTCTCGGTCGAGGGCACGCTGCCCGGTCGGTCGGTCAACGTCAGCGCCGAACTGCCACGCCAGTGCCCCTCCACGTCAACCACCGGTTCAAAATGGGCCTCCGGCTTCTACTTTGGCGGCACCTCGACCGCTCCGTCCACCATCACCGGGTGGATTCAGGAAGGCTGATCACGCTGCCCTGCCAGTGACCACCATCGGCGCCGGGGTGTGGACCGCCGAATGCCATCGCCGATACAGGTCTCCCTCGTCAGGGTCTGATGGGCGACACTGGAGCCATGGCAGGCGGCTCACACAAACCGATCCCCAGCGAACGGGGCTTGCAGGTCACCGAGCGTCTCACCATCCCCGAGGGCGAGTTGAGCTGGCAGTTCACACGATCCGGCGGCCCCGGCGGACAGCACGCCAACACGTCCGACACCCGCGTTGATGTGCGCTTCGACATCGCCAACTCGGCCGTGCTCGACGACCGGCAGCGCTCACGGCTCACCCAGCAATTCGGTGACGAGGCCCGGGTGATCGTCGACCGTCACCGATCACAGTGGAAGAACCGGGTGGAGGCCCGTTCGCAGCTGGCCGGTCGGATCAGGGCGGCGCTCGCTCCGCCCAAGGCGCCGCGCCGGGCCACCCGCCCCACCCGCGGCTCCCAGCGGCGACGCCTGGAGGCCAAACGCCAACAGAGCGAGAAGAAGGCCAACCGTCGCCGCCCGGCCGCAGACTGACACCACGCCGACGGTTGCCGCCCTGCTACAACACCAATTCGAGCTCCCATTCGGTGTAGAGGTCACGCGGCGGCTTGAACGTGTCGGTGCGACCCGTGCGGGTGAACCCAAGGCCGGCGTAGAGGGCGTCGGCGCCGTGATTGGCACTCGCCACCCACAACACCACCCGGCGGAATCCTTCGCTCCCGGCTCGCTCGACCACCGCACCACTCAAGGCGACCGCTGTCCGACGGCGCCGACCCGCCGGGGCGACCCACAGGCCGGACAGGTGCGCAGCGGTTGGGTTCTCGCGGTCCGGGCTGGAGGTCACCACGCCCACGTCGACCCCGTCGAGCACCGCCACCCAGGTGTTCACCGAGGCCAGCCGGGCCCTCCATTCGTCCTCGGTCAGGCCGATCTCCTCCGAAAGCAGCTTGAAGAACGACTGCGGGTCCTCCCTCAAACTCGCCAGGCGCAGCGCCCGCACCCGATCCCACTGCTTGGGACCAACCGCCTCGATGGTCAGCGTCGGCTCGGTGAGGTCCACGCACCGATTCTCTCAGGGCCATCGCCATCCTCTCAACAGACCGATCCCACCCAAGGCTCCGGTAGCCTGAGGTGGTGAGCGTTCTCCCGGACTACACCACCATCGGCCCACCCCCCGCAGCGATCCCAGCCGCCACTGCCGCTGACGGCGCCGCCGAGCGCTGGCGGGCCGAGGCCGCTGCCATTGCGGGCGACGAACCCGGAGACCTCAGCGTCGCCACGCCCGAGGGCATCGACGTGGCTGTGTTGTCGACCGCCGCCGACACCACCGACCTGGGCTTCCTCGACGGCCTGCCCGGTATCGCCCCCTACGTGCGCGGCCCGTACCCCACGATGTACACCCAACAGCCGTGGACGATCCGGCAGTACGCCGGATTCTCCACCGCCGAGGACTCCAACGCCTTCTATCGTCGCAACCTGGCCCAGGGCCAGAAGGGCCTGTCGGTGGCCTTCGACCTGGCAACCCATCGGGGGTACGACTCCGACAACCCACGGGTATCGGGCGACGTGGGCATGGCCGGCGTGGCGATCGATTCGATCTACGACATGCGCACGTTGTTCGACGGCATCCCGCTGGACAAAATGTCGGTGTCGATGACGATGAACGGCGCCGTGCTGCCGGTGCTGGCGCTGTACGTGGTCGCCGCCGAGGAGCAGGGCGTCTCGCCCGACAAGCTGGCCGGCACGATCCAGAACGACATTCTCAAAGAGTTCATGGTGCGCAACACCTACATCTATCCGCCCAAGCCCTCGATGCGGATCATCTCGGACATCTTCTCGTTCGCCTCGCAGCACATGCCGAAGTACAACTCGATCTCGATCTCCGGCTACCACATGCAGGAGGCGGGGGCGACGGCCGACCTGGAATTGGCCTACACGCTGGCCGACGGCATCGAGTACGTACAGGCCGGCATCGAAGCCGGCATGGACGTCGACACGTTCGCCCCCCGCCTCAGCTTCTTCTGGGCCATCGGCATGAACACCTACATGGAGGTGGCCAAGATGCGGGCCGCCCGACTGTTGTGGGCCGGATTGATGAAGCGACACTTCAACCCCAAGAACCCCAAGTCGCTGTCGCTGCGCACCCACAGCCAGACCTCGGGCTGGTCACTCACCGCCCAGGATCCGTTCAACAACGTGATGCGCACCTGCCTGGAGGCGATGGCCGCCACCCAGGGACAGACTCAGAGCCTGCACACCAACGCGCTCGACGAGGCCCTGGCGCTGCCCACCGACTTCTCGGCCCGCATCGCCCGCAACACCCAACTGTTCCTCCAACAGGAGTCGGGCACCTGCGACGTGATCGACCCGTGGGGCGGCAGCCACCACCTCGAGTCGCTCACCGCAGCGCTGGCCCGCAAGGCACTCGCCCACATCGCCGAGGTGGAGGAACTGGGCGGCATGGCGGCCGCTATCGAGGCGGGAATCCCCAAGCTGCGGATCGAGGAGGCGGCCGCCCGCACCCAGGCCCGCATCGACAGCGGACGTCAGCCGTTGATCGGCGTGAACGCCTATCGTCCCGAAGTGGAGGATCCCCTCGAGGTACGGGTGGTGGACAATGCCGCGGTGCGAGCCGGACAGATCGCACAACTCCGTCGCCTCCGCGAGGAGCGCGATGAACCGACGACCACCGCAGCGCTGGATGCGCTGACCAAAGCGGCCGACACCGGCGAGGGCAACCTGTTGGCCCTGGGCATCGATGCCGCCCGCGCCATGGCGTCGCTGGGCGAGATCTCCGATGCTCTGGAGAAGGCCTATGGTCGCCATCAGGCACAGATCAAAACGATTTCAGGGGTGTACCGCAGCGAGATGGGCGAGAACGCAACACAGGTCAACCTGGTCCGCGAACAAGTGGACCGCTTCGCCGAGGTCGAGGGTCGACGGCCACGCATCCTCCTGGCCAAGATGGGCCAGGACGGCCACGACCGGGGCCAAAAAGTGATCGCCTCGGCCTTCGCCGACCTGGGCTTCGATGTGGACATCGGCCCGTTGTTCCAGACTCCCACCGAGGCGGCCGCCCAGGCGGTGGAGGCCGACGTACACATCGTGGGCGCCTCTTCGCTGGCCGCCGGACACCTGTCGCTGGTACCCGAACTGCGCGACGCACTGGCGGCGGCAGGCCGTGACGACATCATGATCGTCGTTGGAGGCGTCATTCCACCTCAAGACTTCGAGACACTGCGCAAAGCCGGCGCAGCGGCAATCTTCCCGCCCGGCACCGTGATCGCCGAGGCGGCAGGCGGCCTGCTCGACCAACTGATGGAGTCGCAGCACACCTGAGCATCGGCGTGGTCACCGATTCGATGGGCCATGATGGGCCCATGCATCTGACCGTTGTGGACCATCCCCTGGCCCAGGCGGCCCTGACCGTGCTGCGGGACGAATCCACTGAGGCCGCCGGATTTCGGGCGGCCATGAACGCGCTCGCCATCATGCTGATCTACGACGCCACCCGGGAGTTGTCCACCCAGGACATCACCGTGACAACGCCGCTGACCGACACGGCTGGGGTGCGCATCGACGCGCCGCCCTACGTGATTCCCGTGTTGCGAGCAGGTCTGGGCATGCTGGCCGGGGCGCTGACCCACCTACCGGACGCACCGACCGCGTTCGTGGGAGTGGCCCGCAACGACGACACGCTGATCCCCGAGCCGTACCTGAACTCGTTGCCCGGCGATCTGGACGGCCGAGATGTGCTGGTGCTGGACCCCATGTTGGCCACCGGCGGCTCGCTCGCTCACGCTGCCGAGTTGATCGGTGACCGCAATCCCGGCAAGGTCACCGCCGTGTGTGTTCTGGCCGCGCCGGCCGGCGTCGCCACGCTGCGACGCACCGGCGCGGTGGACGCCCTGGTTCTGGCATCGATCGACGACCACTTGAACGATGATGCCTTCATCGTGCCGGGGCTCGGCGATGCCGGCGATCGTCTGTACGGCCTCGCCTGACGTTGTGAGCAGCAAAAGTGCCCAATGTGGACACATCTCATGCTCACAACCACCTGGGAGGACATGACCGTGGGGTTCACTCGGGCCGAACTGGAGCACTTTCGCGACGCACTGGTGCCCGACATGATCGGGCCGGACCTCAAGCTGCTGTTCGTGGGGATCAACCCCGGACTCTGGAGCGCGGCTGCGCGGACCCACTTCGCCTCACCCAGCAACCGCTTCTATCCTGCGCTGCTGAAGGCGGGCATCATCGAGCGGGACGTCGACCGCTCCGACGGCATGTCCGATGCCAACCGTGACTACCTCCTCGGCCGAGGCCTGGGCATCACCAACGTGGTCCATCGCGCAACCGCCAAGGCCTCGGAGCTGACGCGCGACGAGCTTCGAGTCGGTGGTGAACGACTTCGAGCATGCGTTGCCCTGCACCAACCGGCCGTGGTGGCGGTGGCCGGCATCACCGCCTACCGGGATGCGTTCGCCCGCCCGAAGGCCACCACAGGACTCCAGGACGAGACCTTCGAGGGAATCGAACTGTGGGTGGTGCCCAACCCCAGCGGGCTCAACGCCCACGAAACCGTCACCTCCCTGGCAGCGGCCTATCGGGCGCCGGCAATTGCCGCCGGCATGGGACTGCACCCGACGGGCGACCTGCACTGAACCATCTACGACGTTGGCGACAGCGTCGTCATCGGCCGGTGCCAATGGATCGACTCAGGCCTGCTCGGGCACAAGCCCTCTCGGCAGAGCCGGTCCCCGGCACCCCCTGAGCACCTGGGCCGGGCGGGTGGCAGGCTGGGCGACATGCGCATCCTCATCACCGGCTGTTCCACCGGCTTTGGCCGAGCCACCTCCATCGAGGCCACCCGCCGGGGTCACGAGGTGGTGGCCACCGCCCGGGACATCACAACGCTGACAGACCTCGACGTTGCGCAACGGCTGGTCTTGGACGTCACCGATCAGGCCTCAATCGACAGCGCCATGGCCGAGGCAGGAACCGTGGACGCCTTGGTGAACAACGCCGGGGTGGACCGTCACGGCCCGGTGGAGGCCTACCCTGAGGACGTTGCCCGCTGGATCATGGACACCAACTTTTGGGGCACGTTTCGCATGACCTGCGCCGTCGCCCCGGCCATGCGGGAGCAGGGCTCAGGCGTAATCGTCAACATGTCGTCGGTGCAGGGCCGCGTGGGCACGCCGCTGGGTGGCATCTACTCGGCATCCAAGGCGGCCATCGAGAGCTACAGCGAGTCGGCCCACTTCGAGTTGGGACATTTCGGTATCCGTTTGGTGATCATGCAGCCCGGCTACTTCGATACGCCAATGGCCGCCAAAGGCTCGAACGAGCTGGTGGACGGCACGGAGTACGAGGCGCTGGCCGAGCAGTGGTCATCCGGGTCGGATTCGCTGAACCCGGCCGGCCGGCCCGGCCCGGAGCCGGTGGCGACGGCCATCGTCGACGCCATCGAAAACGGCGAGACGCCGCTGCGAGTGCCGGTGGGCGACGACGCACATCTGGTGCTTGGTGCACGATCGGCGATGGACGACAGCGAATTCGAAGACGTGATGCGAAGCACGCTCAACCTGTATTGGTAGGACCGTGTCCGCTCGTCCACAACGGGCTGCGCGACCCGTGGCGATCATCGCAGCCCATTCCTAGGTTCGCCCCCGAGACCGAATCGTTCGGTCAACGACGGAGGCAACAACATGGGCTCAACCGCAGGCGAGGGGTTCAACCTGGAGGTGCTGCCCCCTTGGGCGAGGCCCCTCAAGACCGTGGAGCGGGCCGGCGATCTGCTGAAGATCGTGACCGACATCGTGACCCACCGCTACGAGGCACCGATGGTCGATCCGTGGCTCGGGTCGCTGACCGTGCCCCATGGTGGCCCGATGTTTGGCTTGACCACGATGGCCGAGGTCGCCCAACACACGGCCCCAAGCAAGTGGCGACTGCTGGCGTACGACATGATCTCGACCCTGGACCAGATCGGGGGCAAGGCACTGGACGAGATGCTCTCCGACTGGGACCAGGTGAAGGACCGGCTGCGGGTGCGCATCTTCGGCGGGCAAAGCGACGACAAGGGCTGGCAGATGTTGGCCAAGCCGTTGGGCCCCACCTCGTACATCGGGCTCGGGATCGTGTTGGACAAGGCGATGGGTTCGATCAGTGAGGAACACGCCGGCAGGTGGCCGGTTTCGATCGAGGAGGTCTGGGCAACCGCCGAAATCAACCGGGCCGAACAGGTGCCGGTGACCTACGAGATCAGCGCTCGTGAGGGTTGTGCGTTTGCGGTCGTGGAAGGCGACGGCCTGGCGGTGACCGGCCATGCGCTTGACCTTTCGTTGGCCATTCCCGACCTGTTCTGTCCCCCCGACGTGGCGGTGATGGCGCCTACCGCGCACCATCTGCTGGTGATGCCGAGGATGCCGGACCACGAGGAGCTGCGCTTGGCGTTCCACCACGCAGGGTTGAAGTGGGCGGAGGACCACGGCAATCGGGTGTCGACGGACGTGTTCCGCTACCGAGGCCCGGCATCGTTGAGCTACGAGCCGCTGTGGTCGGTTCAGGGGAGCCTTGGTTCGCTCAGCGCCCGGCCCGGCCGCTAGCGCCGCTCGCCACGCGCCGGCAGGGTGGGGGTGCGGCGACGTGTGTTGTGGCGCACGCTGCGCAGGCGTCCCTGAACCTTCACCCGCACGGGTGGCTCCGCCACGTCACCGACCACCTCCTCGATCAGATCCCGCAGCGTGACCAGGCCCAGCGTCAACCCGCCGCGGCTCACCACCAGCGCCAGGTGGACGCGGTCTCGTTGCATGCCCACCAGGACGTCCTCCACCAGGTCGTCGGGCGAGACGGAGGACACGCCCCGCACGAGGTCACCCGCTGTCTTCTCGACCCGGTCCTGGGAGCCCAACAACAGCACGTCGCGAACCAACACCATGCCGGCAACATCGTCCAAGTCGGCGCCCCGGGTCACGACGAGGCGGCTGCGCTCGCTGCGACGGGAGGTCTCCTCAATCGCGTCGGCCGCGTCGTGGTCGCTCACTTCGACGATGTCGTTTCGCTGTGTCATCACCGCCGAAACCGGGGTGGCGTTGAGTTGCAGCCCGCGTGACAACAGTTCCTGATCGGCCGGATGGATACCCACACCGCTTGCGCCTGCGCCCGACTGACGGATGAGCAGACCAAGGTCGGCGGCACTGTAGGCGGCCGCATCGTCACGGGGCTGTGTGCCGGTCAGCCGAATCAACGCGTTGGACAACCAATTGAGCACAACGATCAGCGGTCGAAACAACGACACGAAGAAGACGAACGGACGAGCGAGCAGCAACACCGAGCGCTCGGGTGCTGAAATGGCCACGCTCTTGGGCGCCATCTCACCAAGAACCATGTGGAGGAAGACCACGATCGACAGCCCGACGGTGAAGCCAACGGCGTGCACCACACCCGAAGGCAACGTGACCACCCCCCGAAGCGCCGACTCGATGAGGTGGGACATCGCCGGTTCGGCCAATCCACCAAGGCCCAGCGAGCACATGGTGATACCCAACTGGGCACCTGCCAGCATGAGCGACAGCTCTTTGGACGCCCGAATGGCGGCAGCCGCCCGGCCATCGCCGTCGACGGCCAACTGCTCCAGGCGCGAACGTCGGGCGGTGAGCACGGCGAACTCGGCGGCGACGAAGCCGCCGTTGGCCACCAGCAGAAGCAACGACAGGCCAAGTGCCAGTGGCGCGCTCACGAGCCGGCCTCCGGCACGCCCGTCGAAGTTGACCCCGCACCACTCCACCAGGCCGACACCCACTCGACCGCGCGGTGATCCATCGCCTCCACCTCGATCGCAACGGATCCACCATCGACCTCGAGGTCGACCACGTCCCCGACGGCGGGCACCGTGCCCAACTCGGTCATCACCAACCCACTGACGGTGTCATACGGGCCCTCGGGCAGCGGCAGATCGAAGTCCCGGATCACGTCGGCCACCAGCGCCGAGCCACGTATCCGCCATCCGTCCGCGGTGGCCACGCCCAACTCGGGACCGTCGTCGGGCGCGTCGTACTCATCCTCGATCGGCCCCAGGAGCCGCTCCACCAGGTCTTCCAGCGTGACGATGCCCGCCAGGTCGCCGTACTCGTCGATCACCACCGCCAACTCCTGGCCCCGCCGACGGAACTGCTCCAGCACATCCTTGGCCGAGGTCGACTCCACCGCCTCCACCGGATGCACGGTCATCAGGTCGACGACACGGGCACTTCGACGCTTCTCGGGGCGCACCTCGATCAACTGCTTCAAGCTGACCAACCCGCGCACCTCGTCGATGCCGTCGGCGCTGCGGTGCACCACCGGAAACCGCGTGTGGGCCATGGCGGCAGCGGCCATGAGATCGGCGCCGGTGGCCGTGTCCGGCAGGGTATCGACCTTGCGACGGGGCACCATCACCTGGTCGGCGGTGAGGTTGCGAAACTCCAGCACCCGCCCAAGCAACCTCGCCTGGCCCGCCGAGAGACTGCCCTGCTCCGCCGCCGCCTCGACGATGTAGTCGAGATCCTCGATGGTGACGGTGGCATCGATCTCATCGACAGCATGCAGGCCGAAGCGCGCCAGGAGCGCATTTGCGGAACCGTCGAACAGACGAACGACCGGCCCAAAAAGCCGCATGTAGATGGCGAGGCCGCGAGCCTGGCGCCGGGCCACCTGTTCGGGTTTCGCAATGGCGTAGTTCTTGGGAGCGAGCTCGCCCAGGACCATCTGGGCCACCACCGCCACCAGGAAGGCCAACGCGGTGGAACTGGCTGTGCGGATCGCCCCGGTGACACCGATGGCTTCGAACAGCGGGCGGAACAAAGCCTCGAAAACCGGCTCGGTGATGAACCCCAACACCAGGGATGTCACCGTGATGCCGAACTGCGCACCAGACAACATGAACCCCAACCGACTCAACACCGATATTGCCCGGCCCGAAGCCTGGTCACCGTCGGCGGCGGCCTCCTCCAGCCGGTGGCGACGTACCGCCACGTAGCCGAACTCGGCTGCGACAAACCATGCGTTGGCCGCGATGAGAGCGAAGATGGCGAGCAGGCCGAGGAAGGTCGTCATGGGGTGCGCGAACGCCTGCGGAAGCCTAGTTGCCGCCGGGCACGGTCTCGGCGGCAACTAGGTTGGGCGACCGATGGCTGCGGTGTGGGACGTCGAGCGCTACGTACAGGGCACCAGGTCTGGCGACCGGGCGGTACTCGGCCGCACGATCACCCTGATCGAAAGCAGCCGTCCCGAACACCGCACGGTGGCACGCGAGGTACTGGCCCGGTTGATGCCCTACACCGGCGGGGCGCATCGAATCGGCATCACCGGCGTGCCGGGCGTGGGTAAGAGCACGTTTATCGACCAGCTGGGAGTCAACCTGACCGCCGCCGGCAACCGGGTCGCCGTGTTGGCGGTCGATCCCTCCAGTTCGCGCACCGGCGGATCTATCCTGGGTGACAAGACACGCATGGCACGCCTGGCGGTCGACCCGCAGGCGTTCGTGCGACCATCGCCCACCGGCTCCACGCTGGGCGGGGTCACCAGCATGACCCGGGAAACGATGCTGGTCTGCGAAGCCGCCGGGTACGACGTGGTGCTGGTGGAAACCGTGGGCGTCGGCCAGTCCGAGACCATGGTGGCCGACATGGTGGACATGTTCTGCGTCCTCATGCTGCCCGGCGCCGGCGATGAGCTGCAGGGCATCAAGAAGGGCATTCTGGAGCTTGCCGACCTGGTGGCGGTCAACAAAGCCGACGGCGACAATGTTCAGCGGGCCAACCTGGCGGTCGCCGACCTCAAACGAGCGCTTCACTTGTTGGTGCCTGCCAGCCCCAACTGGTCGCCTCCGGTACTGAGCACATCGGCCCTCACCAACGCCGGCCTGGACGACCTCTGGGCACAGATGGCCGAGCATCGCCAACGGATGACGGCGTCCGGCGAGTGGGATGAGCGCCGACGCAACCAGCAGGTCCGGTGGTTGTGGGCCCTGTTGGAGGACCACATGCGCGCCGACCTCCGGGGCAGTCAGGCGGTGGCCGACGCGCTGATCGAGGCAGAGCAGCGGGTGCGCAATGGCACCGAACCGGCGCCGGTGGCCGCCGCCGCGGTCTGGGATCGCTACACCGGCAGAGACGACCGAGCGGGCCACCCCGTCCGATGACGTAGGTGGCCGTCGTCGCTGGGACCTGCTGCCGACTCGATCTGAGTAGTGCGCGAGGAGGGACTTGAACCCTCACGTCCTTTCGGACACTGGAACCTGAATCCAGCGCGTCTGCCAATTCCGCCACTCGCGCGTGGCTTGCGTCGCACAGCGTAGAGGTTTGACGGGCGCTGTGCACACCCGGATCGAAGCGAACACGGCGGAAAGATCGAGCCGGTCGACCTACGAGTGGCGCGAAGGTGGGTATCGTGTGCCCCGTGGGTATCCAAGGATTCGAACGTCGGCTGGAACACCTCATCGAGGGCACCTTCGCCCGGGTGTTCCGCAGTGGTCTCAACCCGGTCGAATTGGGCCGCAAACTCGTCCGGACACTCGACGACAAGAGGTCGGTTGGTGTCAACGGCCGCGTCATCGTTCCAAACGACTTCACCTTCGTCCTCGCTGAGGACGACTACGAGCAACTGGCCGACATGGCCGGGGTGCTCGCCCGGGACCTGGGCGATGCCGCTCGTGAGCACGCCAGGGACATGGGCTACTCCTTTGCCGGTCCCATCCAAACCACCTTCGTGGTCTCACCCGATCTGCGCCCAGGCGTGTTCGAGGTTGAGGCCACCCACAAGGAGGGCGATGGCTCGCCGGTCGGCAGCCTGTTGTTGCCCACGGGCGACAGGGTCCCGCTGGGGCAGTACGTCGTCTCCGTGGGCCGCCAGACCGACTGCACCATCGTGTTGGGTGACCCCAAGGTGTCGCGACGTCATGCCGAGGTTCGCCCGTCAGGCGACGGTTTCGTGCTGGTCGACCTCAACTCCACAAACGGCAGCTACATCAACCGTCAACGCATCAGCCAGCACCAATTGGTCGACGGCGACGAACTGGGCTTCGGTCACACCTACTTCTTCTTCGAGGCCTTCTGAGGTTCGGCGGCACCGGACCGGTGCCGCCGGCCGATAATCTCCCTTCGTGCCCGAGCAACTGCTCAACCTCCTCAAGATCTGTCTGCTGGTCTTGCTGTACCTGTTCTTCCTGCGCGTGCTCCGAGCCGTGTGGGCCGAGGTGAGTGTCACCAACGGGTCCGCAGTGGTCACCGGGGGGGAACCCAAGCGGTTCAGCCGACGGAGATCCACCGGCGGAACCAGGGCGCCCCAGGGTCTTCGAGTGCTGGAACCGGCCGATTGGGCCGGGCGTGCCATGCAGATGGCCCCACACATCACCATCGGTCGAGACCCAGGATCCACTCTGCCGCTCACGGACAACTATCTGTCGCACCAACACGCCCGCATTGTCGAACGTGACGGGGACTACCTGTTGGAGGATCTGGGCTCCACCAACGGCACCTACCTCAACGGGAAACGCATGTCGGCACCGGCGCCGTTGCGCCGGGGCGACCGGGTGCAGGCAGGCAACCTGGTGGTCGAGGTCACATGATCTCCTTCACCTGGGGAGGTGCCACCCACACCGGCCGGGTTCGTTCGATGAACCAGGACAATCTGTTGGCGAACGATGGGCTCTTCGCGGTTGCCGACGGCATGGGTGGGCACCTCGGCGGCGAGGTGGCGTCGGAGCGGTCGCTGGACGTGCTGCGCAACTCCAATCCGTCGGGCCTGGAGGCGCTGGTGGATGCGGTCCACGCCGCCAACCTTGCGGTACACACCGAATCGGCGGCAAACCCCGAGTTGCGCGGTATGGGTACGACCTTGGTGGCCGTCGTGCGTACCGAGGACGACCAGTTGGCCCTCATCAACGTGGGCGACTCACGCATCTATCAGTACCGCTCAGGCACGCTCAAGCAGCTCTCCGAGGACCACTCGTTGGTGGAGTCCATGGTGCGCAGAGGCCAGATCACGGCTGAAGCAGCCCTCACCCACCCGCAACGCAACGTGGTTCTGCGGGCTCTCGGAGTCGACGCAGACGTCGATCTTGATGCCTGGACCCTGCGACCGGTCGACGGCGACCGGCTGGTTTTGTGCAGCGACGGCCTGTTCAACGAGGTTTCAGGCGATCAAATCGCCGGAATTCTGGCAGGTCACCCCGACCCGCAGGCCGCCGCCGAACGGCTGGTGGAGGCCGCAAACGAGGGGGGCGGTCGCGACAACATCACCGTGATCGTGGTGGACGTGCAGGCCACGCCCGACGACACCCCGGTGGAGGAACGACTCACGCAGGTGCTCTTCGCAGATCAGGCGATCGCCACACACGAGGACGACACCACGCGGGAGGTGGCGGTTCCCGTCGGGGCCCGTCCGCCCGAGGAGCCAGACGATCCACTGCCGCCGGCACCGGCGGCAGGCGACGTCGCCCCCACCAACGCACCTGATCAGGGCGACGTCGACCCGGCTCACGCCGGGGAGGTCGACGACCCACCCTCCCGTTCGGTGGTGCGCACCATGGCGTTCCTCACCGCCATCGTCCTGACATTCGGCGTGGCGCTGGCCGGTGTGGGCCTCTGGGGCCGTATGTCATGGTTCGTCGCCATCTCGGACACCGAACAGGTGACCGTGTATCAGGGGCGACCCGGCGGGTTTCTATGGTTTCAGCCGACGGTGATCGACCAGACGGCGCTGCGGACCGACGACCTGGAGCAGGCCGATCTGTTGGAGCTCGACCCCGGAAAGATCTTCAGCGGGCGGGCGGCCGCCGAAACCTACGTGGCGAACCTGAACCAGCGTGCTCGCGACCGGGCCACCACCACCACCCGGGCCACCACCACCACTCAGGTGGCCACCACCACCACCAGGAAGCCGAAGGCCACCACCACTCAGCAACCCAAGGTCGGCGCCACGGCGAAGCCCAAGCCGGTGACCACCAAGTCGCCCGCCACGGCACGGCCCCAAACCGCTCCGCAGGCACCCGCAACCACCGCCAAGAAGGCGAACTCGCTGCGGTCCCCGCCGAACCGACCGGCCCCCGGGGCGCTCCCCTCGGGAGGCCCATGAACGGCAAGGACCGCCGAACGACGGAGCTGGGGTTGATCCTGCTCGGCCTGGTGATCATCGGCGCCGCCTACACGCTCGCCAGCCTTGGCAGCCGTGCGTCGCTCCCCGCCGACGTGGTGCCGTTCCTGGCCATGGTGGTGGCCCTGGTCATCGTCGCCCACATCGCAGTGCGTCGGTTGGCCCCGAACGCCGACGGCATCATTCTGCCGGTGGTGGCGCTCCTCAACGGGTTGGGCTACGTCTTCATCGCCCGCATCGACCAGGACCTGGCGATCAAGCAGGCCGGCTGGACCGCAGTGGGCGTGGTGGCATTCGTTGCGACCCTGGCGTTGGTCCGAAAAGTGAAGACACTCGCCAACTACGGGTACACGCTGTTGTTCATCGGTCTCGGCCTCCTGTTGTTACCGCTGCTCCCCGTGGTCGGGAAAGAGATCAACGGTGCCAGAATCTGGATCAACCTCGGCGGTTTCTCGGTGCAGCCCGCCGAGTTCGCCAAGATCGCACTGATCTTGTTCTTTGCCACCTATTTGGTGAAGAACCGTGAACTGCTCGGGCTGACCAACTGGCGGCTCGGGCCGCTGCACCTGCCCGCACCCAAGTTTCTCGCCCCGGTCATCCTGGCCTGGGGCGTCGCCCTGCTGGTCATGATCGCCCAGAAGGACCTCGGCTCGGCGTTGTTGTTCTTCGTGCTGTTCCTGTCAATGATGTGGATCGCAACCGAGCGGCTGATCTACCCGGTGATGGGTGGCCTGTTGTTCGCTGCGGGAGCCACAATTGCGTGGTCGCAGCTGGGCCACGTACAGGATCGGGTGACCGCCTGGCTGAATCCCTGGGATGTTGCCGGTGGGTCCGGCTACCAAATCGTCCAGGGCACCTATGCGCTGGCGTGGGGCGGCATGGGCGGCCAGGGCTTGGGCAGGGGTTACGGCATACCGGGGTTGGGCAAGGCATTCGTGGCCACCGACTCGATCTTCGTGGTGATCGGTGAGGAACTGGGGGTGTTCGGGTCCACCGCGGTGCTGGCGGCGTTCCTCCTCATCGCCGGGGCCGGATTCCGCATCGCCATGCGTGCCGACGACCCCTACCACAAGCTGCTGGCGGCCGGGCTCACCGTGTCGCTGACCTTCCAGGCCTTCGTCATCATGGGAGGCCTTCTTCGGGTACTCCCGCTCACGGGCATCACGCTGCCGTTTCTGTCCTACGGCGGCTCCTCGCTGGTGGCCAACTACGTGCTGGTTGCGCTCCTCATCCGCACCTCCGACGAGGTGTACGACCGGTCCGACGGTGCGGCGCGACGCAGCCGTGTTCGGATCGGGGTCGGCCAGTGAACACACAGATCCGTCGCCTGGCCCTGGGCATGGTGCTGCTCTACTCGGCCCTGTTCGTGCGCCTCAACGTGGTGCAGGTGTTCTCCTCGGGCGATTTGAATGCCAGAGAGGGCAACAACCGCCAGAATCTGCGCGACTTTGATCGTCCTCGGGGCAAGATTCAAACCGCGGACGGCACCGTGGTCGCCTTCACCGAGGAGGTCAAGGGCAAGCGCTTCGAATACCAGCGCAACTACCCAACCGGCGAGTTGTTCGCCCACGTCACCGGCTACTTCACGCTCGAGCTGGGCTCCACGGGGGTTGAGCGGAGCTACGGCGATGACCTCTCGGGGCAATCCAGCAGCCTTGAGCTCCGTGCCCTCACCAATCTGTTCAACGCCGATGCGAACACCGGCGACGTGGTGCTGTCACTTCGCAGCGACGTACAACAGGCCGCACGCGACGGCCTCGGCGACCGTCGCGGCTCGGTGGTGGCCCTCGACCCACGCACCGGAGCAATCTTGGCGCTTTGGTCGTATCCCAGTTACGACCCAAACCTGCTGGTCGACGACAACGGTGCCGACGCCATCGGCGTCAAGACGCTGCTGGACGGCGCGCCCGACAAGCCACTGCTGGCCCGGTCGTACCGCGAACTGTTTGCGCCCGGATCCACCTTCAAGGTGGTGACCGGATCCGCCGGGATTCGTTCCGGCGACGTGAGTTTGATGTCACCGAGCTACCCGGAGCGCACCGAGTGGACGCCGCCGGGGACCACCAGGCCGTTGTCCAACTTCGACGGAGCCCTGTGCGGCGGCCCCCTGATCGAGGTGCTCCGAGTCTCGTGCAACACCGCTTTCGCCGAGATGGGCGCCCGCACCCTCGGGCCCGAGGCGCTGGTTGACACCGCAGTCGACTTCGGCTTTGGCTCCAAACCTCCAATCGACATCCCAGGCGCCGTCGCCTCGGAGATCCCCACCGATTACGGCAAGGCGCTTGGCCCGTTTCCCGATGGGGACGGCGGCACGGTGTACGAGGACACCCCGGCGCTGGCCCAGGTGGCAATCGGCCAGGGCAATGCCCGGGCCACCCCGCTCCAGATGGCGATGACGGCCGGTGCGATCGGCAACGAGGGCATCATCATGGAGCCTCATGTTGCAGCCGAGGTTCGCGACACCGAGGGCAACGTCGTACGCGAGGTGAAGCCCACCGTGTGGAAGCGCCCGCTGAAGAAGGAACAGGCCGCCGCCATGAGAACCGCCATGGACGGCGTGGTGGCGGACGGCACGGCCACGGAACTGGACGTGCCCGGCTTCAAGGTGGGCGGCAAGACCGGCACCGCGCAGACCGTCGCAGGGGAGGACCGCTCGCACGCCTGGATCATCGGCTACGCCGGGCCCGAGGGGGAGCCGGCCGAGGTGGCCGTCGCCGTGATCGTGGAGGCCCAGCCGAAGGTGTCCGAACAAACCGGGGGCCGAGTGGCGGCCCCGATCGCACAGCGGGTCCTTCGTGCCGCGCTGAGCCCCGTCCCTGCGTCCGCAGGGCTGCCGAACGAGCTTGGGGGCAACTGATGAGCACCCTGGCCGATGCGACCAGAGCCGCTCCGGTGAAGCCATCTCACAGAAGATCGCCCGGTGCGCCATTGGACGATGGCGCCACCGGTAGAGTGTGTCCACGATGAGCCAGCCGGTCGAGGTGCTGAGCGATCGCTACGAACTACACCGAAAGCTGGCTCGCGGTGGCATGGCAGACGTGTGGCTCGCTCGCGATCGGGTGCTTGATCGACCCGTCGCGGTCAAGATCATGTTTGCCGAGTTCGCCACCGACCAGCTGTTCGTGGAGCGGTTCCGGCGGGAGGCCAAGTCGGCGGGCAACCTGAACCACCCCAATATCGTGGGTGTCTACGACTGGGGCGAACAGGGCGGCACCTACTACATCGTGATGGAGTACATCAACGGCCAATCGGTGGCCGAGGTGCTGCGCGCTGAGGGCCCTCTGCACCCGAGACGCGCCGCAGAGATTGCGGCCGATGTGGCAGAGGCCTTGGGGTTCGCTCATGCGGAGGGGGTCATTCACCGAGACATCAAGCCGGGCAACATCATGTTGACCAGCACGGGTCGCGCAAAGGTGACCGACTTTGGGATCGCGCGGCTGGCCACCGCACCCAACAACGAACTGACCAAGGCCGGGTCGGTCATGGGAACTGCCACCTACTTCTCGCCCGAACAGGCCCAGGGGCACACGCTCGATGGTCGCAGCGACCTGTATTCGCTCGGGGCGGTGCTCTTCGAGATGCTGACCGGCGAGGCGCCGTTTCAGGCCGAGTCGCCAGTGGCCATCGCCTACAAGCACGTGCAGGAACGACCGCGCCGACCGGCATCGATCATGGCGGGTCTCCCGTTTGCAGCCGAGGCGATCACCCTCCGACTGCTGACAAAGAATCCCGCCAACCGTTATCCGGACGCCACCGAACTACGCGACGACCTGCACCGGTTCCTCGCCGGCCAGACCACACGCGCCGAAATGGCCCTTCAGCGGGCCCAGGCCGCCGCCCCGGCCGGCGGCACCGCCGCCACCCAGGTCGTCACCACCACGCCCGGCGCCGTCGACGCAACCCAGGTGGTCCCAGCACAGCAGCCCGAGGAGGAGCCCGAACCGGAAGAAGACCGGTCACGTTCCAAGCGGTTCGTCTTCATCCTGATCGCACTGCTCGTGCTGGCGCTGCTGGTGGCGGGAGGCATCGTGGCAGCGCTCAACAGCGGGCCCTCCACCGCAGAGGTGCCCAACGTGTTGGACCGCCCGCTCGACGAGGCGGTCAAAATACTCGAGGACGAAGGATTCAAGGCGGAGCCCGTTGCTCTTGAAAACAACAAGGCAAAGGCCAATGCCGTCTACGCCACGGATCCCAAGGCCGGCGTCGAGGCGGAGGAGGGCTCGACGGTCAAGGTCGTCTACAACCCGTCCGACGCCCAGGAGGTGGTTCCCGACGTTCGCGGCATGCTCTACGACGATGCCAAGGCGGTGCTCGCCGCCAAGGGGTTCACCAGGGTCAAGCCCGCCGATGTCGAGGGGGCCCAGGGGGAACCCGGCACGGTCAAGGAACAACTGCCGGTGGCGCTCAGCCTGGCTCGACCCTCCGATGAGATCACCTTGCGCATCGTGCCGATCCCAACGGTCACCGATGTGCCCAGCGTTGCCGGCCTGACTCAAGAACAGGCCCGAGCGACGCTGGAGGCCGCCGGTTTCGTCGTGGCCAGCACCAGCACTGAGGCCTCCGACCGCATCGCCGCCGGCAAGGCAACGCGCACCGACCCGTCCGGCAGCGCTGATCTTGGCAGCGAACTTGTCCTGTTCGTCTCAAGCGGACCCGCCAACGTGGAGGTGCCGTCGGTTGTCAACCTGACCGAGCAGGCCGCTCAGCAGAAGCTCCGGGCGAAGGGCTTCAAACCTGAGACCGAGACCAAGGCCACGGAGAACCGCTCTGCAGACAACATCGTGTTGTCTTCCAACCCTGCCGGGGGCGAGTCGGTGCAGGCGGGCTCGACCGTGACGCTTCAGGTGGGCAGCTTCCGTGAGCCCACCACTCAGGCACCCACACCCACCCAGCCACCTCCCACCCAGCCACCTCCCACCCAGCCACCGGCGACGAAACCGCCCCCGACCGAAGCGCCAACGACCGTGGCCCCGACGACCACTTCTTCGCCCCCCCCGACCACGACGGCCCCCACCACTACCAACCAACCCTGATGTCCACGCCCGATCCGGTTTCGTCGACGGACCAAACCGATGGTTCCGTCATCGGGCAACCCGAGCATCCGCAGGGGGAAACGGCTGACGAGTTGCGCAGGCGTGGCCTACGGTCCGGGCGACTCGTGGTGTTGATCTTCCTGGCGCTGCTTGGCGCCGGAGTGCCGCTGTTGGCCTTGTCGCCCACCCTCAATCCGGCCGACCTGCTGCTGGGTCGCTACCGCTATCAAGATGCCCCTGAGCTGTTGGGAATGACTCAGCCAAAGGCCATCCAGGCGCTCGTCCGAGAGGGCCTCAGCTCATCGTCTGCCTTCGCGTTCTCCGCCAACACGCCACGCGGTGAGATCACCGCCCAGGATCCGCCCCCCGGAGAGCCGGTGCGGCGTGGTGGCAAGGTCAAACTCACGGTGTCCCGGGGTCAGGAGGACTTCGTGGTTCCCGAGTTGGTGGGAAGCACCCGAGCTTCGGTGGAGAAGCTCTTCGACAATACCGGGGTCAAGGTCGAAGTCGTCGAGTTTCCCAGCGAGAACGACGTTGCCGGCGAGGTGATCCGCCAGGACCCGCTGCCTGGCAATGTGCTCCGAACCGGTAACACGCTCTCGCTGGTGGTCTCCATGGGCGCCGAGCGACGCGACGTGCCCGAGGTCCGTCGGCTGCCCTCCGACGGTGCTGCATTCATTCTCGGAAATGCCGGGTTCATTGTGGAGAAGGTGACCAAGGAGCGAGACCCGTTCCTCCCCAAAGGTGCCGTGCTCCGAACCAAGCCGGCCGCCGGCCAGAACCTGAACAAGGGGACCAAGGTGGAGCTGGTCGTGAGCGACGGCCCTCCCCAGGCGAAGGTGCCCGGCCTGGTGGGAACCCAGGAGACCCAGGCCATCGAGTCGTTGGAGTCTGTGGGGATCATCGCCGCCACCACCACCGAGTTGGTGAATCCCAGGGATCCCAACAACGGCAAGGTGCTCAGCCAGGTGCCCGACGCAGGCACCATGTTGGACCCGGGCGATGTGGTCGAGTTGACCGTTGCCCGCGGGGGTGCTCCCGGATGAGCCCCCCCACGACCTCAACCGACGCTGCGAGACACGACCGGGTCACCGAGTTGGGTGGCTTCGAGGTGGTTGACGGTGGCGGACGGTGGGTGTCACTGACCTTTGCGCTGATCGCGCTCGTGGCGTTGATGTGGCTCTCGGTGGACGCCTTCAGCCAGCGATTGGGCGTCGACCGTGACCTGGCTGTACCCGACATCCAGGTTCAGGACTTCACCGGCCAAGGCCTCGCCGATGCCCAGCGGGAGGTGGAGGCCAGCGGTCTGGTGGCCACCATCGAGTTCCGGGCCAACGATCTGAGCGACTATCCACCCGGCACCATCTTCACCCAACGGCCCCTGGAGGGCACCAAATTGCCGGCGGGCGCACGAGTAACCCTCATCGGTAGTTCCGGGCCGTCCCAGTTCGTCGTGCCCGACGTAACCGGCCAGGAACTTGAGGAAGCCGAGCAATTGCTGAACGCCACCGGCCTCCTCGCAAAGGCGGTGCCGGAGTATTCCGACAGCGTCAGGGTGAACGAGGTCATCGAGAGCAGGCCCCGCTCGGGCACCGAGGCCGCCCAGGGCAGCACCGTCAGCATCGTGGTATCGGCGGGCTACGCACCCCGCAGAGTCCCAAAGATGGTGGATGTGCAGGCCCAAAAAGCCCTCAACCTGCTCGGTCGAAGCGGGCTCGGCGTCGGCAGCATCGACACGGTGTACCGCCAGGGCGCCAAGGCGGGCAACGTGCTGGAGACGTCACCGCCTGCGGGCACGGTGCTCACTCGGAACTCCGCCGTCGACGTGGTGATCGCAGGGCCGCCGCCCACAGTGAGCGTTCCCTCGGTGGAGGGTTTGTCCCAGAGTCGAGCCGAGGGCGAGGTGGTCGACGCCGGGCTGACCGTCAAGTTGCTGTTGCTGCAGGTACCGCGCGGAAGTCCCGACGATGGCCGGGTCATCAGCCAGGGTGTTCCGCCACAGACCTCCGTCGACCCCGGGTTCGAGGTGGAACTGATCGTCGGTCGAGCGCCGCCGCCCCCACCAACGCTGCCCCCGGCCACCACCTCGGCCCCGGTGACCATCGAGCCCCCGGTCGAGCAACCGGAGGTCACGGACGTCGGGCCCCAAACGCCTGAGCCGACCGCGCCGCCACCCGTCACCGCACCACCCGAGACCACGCCTCCGGTCACCGCACCACCCGAGACCACGCCTCCGGTCCCTCCGGTCACCGCACCACCCGAGACGACCGAACCGCCGCCGACGGTCGAGGTACCGGTGGCCGGCGGTTAGACGAAGTCGCCGCGCGGTCAGGCAGCCGCACGAGCGAGGTTGAGGAAGTTGGCCAGCAGTTCGTGTCCGCCCGTGGTCAAAATCGACTCGGGGTGGAACTGCACCGCCTCGGTCGGCTGGGTTCGGTGGCGAAGCCCCATCACCAGGCCATCCTCGGTGGTTGCGCTGACCTCGAGGTGTGCCGGCACTGTTGCGGCATCGACGATCAGGGAGTGATAGCGGGTGGCCTCAAACGGGTTGGGCAGCCCGACAAAAACACCACGTCCGTCGTGGCTGATCAGCGACGTCTTGCCGTGCATCACCTGCGGGGCACGAATCACCGATGCCCCGCCCACCTCCCCAAGGCACTGCAACCCCAGACAAACCCCCAGAATGGGGATCCGGCCGCCGAGCTTCTCCAGCACCTCCATCGACACCCCGGCATCGACCGGTCGACCCGGGCCGGGCGAGATGAGGAGCCCGTCGGGCGTCAGCGCGACGATCTCATCAACCGTGACGGCATCATTGCGAAACACCAGCGGTTCCACACCGAGTTCACCCAGGTACTGAACCAGGTTGTAAGTGAAGCTGTCGTAGTTGTCGATCACCAGAATGCGGGCGGACACGCGGGCAGGCTAGCTGCGGCACTCACGTGGGCCGGTAGTGTGTGGGAATGGCCAAGCCCACCAAGCGCCGCATCGACGGCGAACACTCCCGACGAGTCACGCCCAAGGGCGGGCAGGTCGCCCCCACGAAGCGGCCGGGTACAGACGATGCAGCCGCTGACGAGGCAGCCGGCCGCGCCCGGCCCCTGAAGCCGGGCACCGGGGCGTCGGACGCCAAACAGCGTTCCAAGAAGGTTGCCGATCACAGCGAGTCTCGGCGCTATACACCGCCCAGCCATGTGGACATGCCATCGCCATGGTGGGTCCCTGCGCTCATGTGGACCTTCATCGGCGGCGGGGGTCTGGCCATCATCCTGAACTACGCAGGGGTGCTGCCCGGTACCAGCGGCGGAGCCAACGGTTGGTATCTGATCGGCGGCCTCGTGGCCATCCTGGCCGGCATCATGACGGCCACCCAATACCGCTGACCCTCACTCCCCTCAACTTGGAGCGTTACAGGGAAGTTACATCGGTGTCACTTGCCCCCAGGTTTATCCACAGGTGGGGATAACCCGCTCGGCGGCATTCCGCCGCCGCTCGATCACTCGATCGGGGTGATCAGGTCCATATCTTCCATGCAGTGACGAGGTGGCTCGGGGTTCTCGTCCAACGCGGCGGTCATTCTCACTTCGGTGCCGCACAGGCTGCAGCGATACACCAGCTTGACCTTGCGAAGGGTGCCCGGGTCGGGTGGTGGCGGCAGCGGGGTCGACATCGAACGGGCCATGGCGATGCCCGGGTACAACAGCAAACCAATGGCAACCACCGCAACCGCGGCGCGCCAAGGGTTCACCTCCCAGATACCCACCATGGCGCCCCACACCCCTGCGGCCAGCGCAAGCCTGAACACCCAGGAACGTCGTCGCCCCAGCACCGTCTGCCACGGCTCCTGCGGTTCGTCGTCGGTGCCTGCAGGCGTCGGGCTCAACGATGGGGTCTGATCATCCACGACCTTCAGTCTGCCCCGTTGCTCGGCCGCCGGCCTACCGCCGACGACCGAGGGTGCTCACCGAGGATCAGCCCAGACGTTCGATGATGGCGGCGTTCGCCAAGCCGCCGCCCTCGCACATGGTCTGCAGCCCGTAGCGGCCGCCGGTGCGCTCCAACTCGTTCAGCAGGGTGGCCAGCAGTTTGGTGCCGGAGGCGCCCAGCGGGTGACCCAGGGCAATGGCGCCGCCGTTGACGTTGACCTTGGCGTCGAAGGTGTCGTCATCCAGGCCCATGTCCGCCTTCCATGCCAACACAACCGAGGCGAACGCCTCGTTCACCTCGAACAGGTCGATGTCGTCCACGCTCATCCCGGCACGAGCCAGCACCTTCTGGGTGGAGGGGATCGGGCCGGTCAGCATGGTCACCGGGTTCACACCGGCCAGCGAGAACGCATGGAAGCGAGCACGGGGGGTGAGGCCCAACTCGGCCGCCTTTTCCTCGGACATGATCAGTGCAGCGGAGGCACCGTCGGTGATCTGTGAGCTGTTGGCCGCTGTCACCTTGCCGACGTCGGGCTTGAAGGCGGGCTTCAACTTGGCGAGACCCTCGGCAGTGGTCCCGGGGCGGATCCCCTCGTCCTGGGTGACCGGCGCATCCTCGATGGTGACCTCGCCGGTCTCCTTGTCGCGGCGGCGACCCTGAACCGGAATGATCTCGTTGTCGAAGCGGCCCTCGTCGCGAGCCCGTTCGGCGAACTGCTGGGACCGAGCACCGAAGGCGTCCAGGTCCTCTCGGCTGAGGCCCCACTGATCGGCGATCATTTCAGCGGAGATGCCTTGGGGCACCAGGCCACCCTGGTCGATGTAGCGGTCGTTCATGCCCTCGGTGAAGGGAAACCCGACACCCTTGGAAACCGAGGCACCCATCGGCACCAGGCTCATCTCCTCAACCCCCGCAGCGACGACCACGTCGTAGGCGCCGGCCATAACCCCCTGGGCTGCGAAGGTATAGGCCTGCTGGGAGGAACCGCACTGACGGTCGATGGTGGTGGCGGGCACGGAGTCCGGCCAGCCGGCCGCCAGCACAGCGTTACGGCCGATGTTGAGCCCCTGCGCGCCCACCTGCATGACGCACCCCATGATCACGTCGTCCACCAGCGACGGGTCCAGGTTGTTGCGCTTCTGGAGCGCCATCAGCACCTCGGCCGCCAGGTCCACTGGATGCCATCCCGAAAGGACGCCGTTGCGCCTCCCCCCTGCGGTGCGGACAACATCGACGATCACGGCGTTCGGCATGGAGGTGCTCCCAAGTGAATCTGTGTAGTGGGCTTCTTGACTGGGCGGTCAAGTCTTCCTCAACCCAACCGGAGGGTCAATCGCAGCGGCCGATTGCACATTGCGACCGCAGCCTGTGACCCACCGCACATCTGAGGACTACCCTGCTACCTACACGAGAACCCGCACCGGCCGGGTGCAAGGGGAAGGATCACCATGACGCTGACCGACGACGAGATTCTTGCAAGAGTCGAGGGCCAGACTGTTCCCACCGCCTTCATGGCCACCGTTGCCGCCTATGGCGACCATGTGGCGCTTCGGTCGATGGTTGGGGACGGCTGGAGGCAACTCACCTTCAACCAGTACGCCGAACAGGTGGCCACAGCGGCCGCCGGCCTGCGCGCTGTCGGTGTCGGCAAGGGCGACCGCGTCGTCATCATGATGCGCAACATTCCCGAGTTTCACATCGTCGACCTGGCGACCACGTTTCTGGGCGCAACTCCCATCTCGATCTACAACAGTTCGTCACCAGACCAGGTGGCATACCTGGTCGGCGACTGTGCCGCCAAGGTCGCGGTCGTGGAGGGCGAGGGCTTCGCGTCGCGTTTCCGAGCCGTGCGCGATCAGCTTCCCGCTCTCGAGAGCCTGGTGATGCTGAACGACGCCGACGCCGACGCCGACGCCGACGCCGTGGCGTGGGATGCGTTCATGGCCCACGATCCCCTCGATCTGACCGTTGAGGTCAACAACGCCTCACCCGAGGATCTGGCCACCGTCATCTACACCTCCGGCACCACCGGTAACCCAAAGGGCGTCATGTTGAGTCACCTCAACATCGTGTGGACCGGGGAGTCGCTGCGTGAGACGTTCCCATTTCCCGAGACCGCCGGGGTCAGGGTGATGTCGTATCTGCCGATGGCTCACATCGCCGAGCGCATGACGTCGCACTATGCCAGTGCGATCATGGCCTACGACGTGTGTTGTTGCCCAGAGTTCTCCGAACTCACCGCCCACATCGGGGCGGTGCATCCCAACCTGATGTTTGGCGTGCCCCGGGTGTGGGAGAAGATCCACTCCGGCATCGCCGCAGTGCTCTCCGCCGACCCGGAAAAAGAACAGAAGGTCGCCGAGGCCGTCGAGGCGGCGCTCCCCATCATGGAGAAGATGGATGCCGGTACTGCGAGCGAAGAGGAGATCGCCACGTGGCAATTCCTCGACGACGTCGCCTTCTCGACCATCCGCAACCTCCTGGGTCTTGAGGAACTGCAACTGGCGGTCAGCGGCGCTGCGCCGATCTCCGCCGAGCTGTTGTCTTGGTTCCGAGCCATCGGTGTCAACCTGTGCGAGGTTTACGGGATGTCGGAGTCAACCGGCCCGATGACCTTCACCGTCGAAAACCCCAAGGCGGGAACCGTCGGCCCGGCGATTCCGGGATCCGAGGTCGCTCTGGCCGAGGACGGCGAGGTGATCTTCCGAGGTTCCAACGTGTTCGTCGGCTACCTGAACCAGCCCGAAAAGACCGCCGAGACCATCATCGACGGCTGGCTGCACTCCGGCGACATCGGCACGCTCGACGACGACGGTTACCTCACCATCGTCGACCGCAAGAAGGAGTTGATCGTCACCGCCGGCGGCAAGAACATCAGCCCGGCCAACCTGGAGGCTGAACTGAAGATGATTGACATCGTCGGCCAGGCGGCTGCGATCGGTGACCAGCGAAAGTTCGTCTCCGCCCTGTTGGTGCTCGATCCCGAGGTTGCCCCGATCTGGGCGCAGCGCAATGGCATCGAGTTCGAGTCGCTCGACGAACTCGCCAAACACGATGCGGTTCGAGCCCATGTCGACGCAGGCGTCGCGCAGGCGATGGAAGGATTCAACCACGCCGAGGCGGTGAAGCGCTGGGTCATCCTCGGCGACGAGTGGGAGCCCGACTCCGAGGTACTGACGCCCACCTCAAAACTCAAGCGCCGCGGCATCCTGACCCGCTACGAAGTGGAAATCGAGTCGATGTACGCCTGAGCCACCCGGCACTCAGTTGAGGTCGGGCCGGGGTGGCGGCTTTGGTTTTGGGGCCGCCACCTTTGCCCCGCGAGGGGAGTCGGTGCGAGGTAGCACACGAGGAGCCCTCGGAGCCTCGTCGTCGCGTAACGGCGACAACAGGAGATCGATCGCCAGCCACAGGGTCTTGGTGAAGGGCATGCCCCCCACCGAACTCACGAGTGCCCAGCCCATGGCCAGCGAGGCGAGCGGTACCAGCGGGATGTTCGGCTGGGTCAGGATCGCGCCCACCAGAATGATGCCGAACAGCGAAACGAACGTGACGATCGTGTTCATACCGATTGCCCCGATGAAGGTGCCGGGCTCGCGCTCGAACCGCAGCTCGCACCTGGGACACCTCTTCGCAAGGTTGAACCAGCCCGAGAAGAGCCCGCCGGTGCCACAGACCGGGCACCGGCGTGTGGCACCTCGCATCAGGATGCGCGCAGGAGACACCCCGAGTTGATCCATGGTCGTCGGTGGTTCGCCACCGCTCGCCTTGGGTCGAGGCTGTCCGGTGCGGGGATCGATTCGGGTCACATGTCCTCACAAGCGCCGGGGCTGTAGCGGCGCATCCGCCGCTCCCACTCTCCCCCGGCCCCGCACCACTCTGCCAGTCGCTACGGTGCCAGGGTTGCTCGCAAAGAAGCGCAGGGGGGTTCCACACATGACCGAGAAGAACCATGAGGGCAGTTCGGCCTCAGCGGACGAGCCGGTGGTACAGCTTTTATCCGCCCAGTTTGATGCGGTGGTGGCCTTGGCCAACGAGATCCCCGACGCCGACTGGGATCGGGAGACCGATCTGCCCGGATGGACGGTGCAGGATTGTTTCAGCCACATGATCGGTGTGGAACGCCAGATGCTAGGTCTCGGAGAGGACTCCCCGCCGGTGGCCCACCTCGCTCATGTCGACGACGACTTCTCTGCCATGGTCGAGGCACCGGTCGAACTGCGGCGCAACCACACACCCACACAGATTCGGGCCGAACTGGCCGAGACGTTGGCCAATCGCCGACAAGCATTGGAAGAGCTCGGACCCGACGGGTTCGATGCGGAGTCCTGGACGCCCGCGGGGCCCGGCACCTACCGCGACTTCATGCTGATTCGGGTGTTCGACCTGTGGATGCACGAGCAGGACGTCCGTCATGGTCTCGACCTTCCCGGCCACCTGACGGGCCCGGTGGTCGAGTCGGTACTCCGGCACAACGTTGCAAAGGCGCTGCCGATGATCGTCGGTAAACGGGCCGCCGCCCCGGCCGGCGCCACCGTGGTCGTCAACCTGACCGGTCCCACCGAGGCGACCTTCGCTGTCGAGGTTCGCGAGGTCTCCGGAAAGAAGCGCGCCTCGTTGGCCGACTCAACCCCGCACGCCCCCACCACCTCGATCCACATCGATGTCGACACCTTCATGCGCCTCTGCGGAGGACGGGTGGACACCGAAGCAGCCATCGGGGCGAACCCAACGGCGGTCTCCTTCGTTGGCGACGACGTGCTGGGCCGGGCCATCGTGAACACCCTGTCCTTTACCCCCTGAGCGCTGCGGCGCCGACGGCCAACCCACACTCCAGTGCCGCAAGAGGTTGGTCGGCGCTCTGGCCCGTCGGCTCTACCGGGATCAGAATGTGACCAATCACCCGCTGCAGGTGAGGCGAGCGGACAGGTCGTCCGTCATGCTGGGGCGATGGCGGAGACGAACGCAGTTGGGGCAGGTCGTTGATGGAAATCGAGACAAAACTCGTTCCGCCGCCCGGCTTCGTCGTGCCCGACCTGTCAGGCGCGGTCAAGGGGCTCGGTTTCGCTGGGAGCGGCACCGATGATGTCAAAGCGTTGTGCCTCGTCGCCCGCTACTTCGACACCGAGGACCTGGCGCTGGCCCGCTCCTCGATCACGCTGCGGCACAGGACGGGTCCCGAAGGTGCCCGGTGGACCGTCAAGCTACCGGCGCGGTCACGAAAGGAGCACCATCTTGCGCGACGAGAGATCGACGTCGATGCACCAGCCACGGAGCCACCCCCGGAAGTGCAGCGGCTCCTGGCCGCTCAGCTGCGGGGCCGAACGCTCAACGTGGTGGCGGAGCTGGTCACCACACGACTGACCCAACGCCTGGAGGCTCCGGATGGCACCGGGGTGGTCGAGATCGTCACCGATCACGTCTGTGGAACAAGTGCCGATGGCCGGGTGCTCGAGTTTGACGAGATCGAGGTTGAGCAACTGCACGGGCGCGGCGCCAAGCAGGCCCGCCGGGCTGTGGTGGCAGCGCTTCGCAACGCCGGTTGTCGGCGTGGTCGGCAACTCCCGAAGCTGATGCGGGTGTTGGACGCCGAAGGCCTTGGACCGCCCGACGTGGTCCTGCCGAGACTGACATCCGACCCCAACGTGTCCGATGCGGTCGGTTACGCCCTGGCCCGCTCGGTCGACCAAATCCTGTTCCACGACCCCCGAGTCCGCCTCGGCGGCAACGACGAAGACCTCCACCAGTTCCGGGTGGCGCTTCGCCGACTGCGGTCGGACCTGTCCACGTTCGCCGCCCTGCTCGACATGGCGTCGGCCGACTCGCTTCGTCACGAACTCGGGTGGCTGGCGGGCACGACAAGCGCCAGGCGGGACCTGGATGTCCTTCGCGCCCGCCTGGCGAAGGAACGGGACGAGGTGGCCCCACAGGATGTCGCAGCGCTTGAAGAGTTGCTCTGCCGCTGCGACGAGCAGTCCCAGCTGGCCTACGGAATCATTCTCGAAGCACTCACGAGCGAGCGGTACCTGAACCTGCTCGACGTGCTGGTTGATTCCGTCCGGGAATTCGTCAATCGAACGCAGCCAACGGTCGATGACGCCGAAACCAAACAACACCTCAGGCGGCTGGTGCGGCGACGATGGAGGAAGCTCAACCGTCGGGTTCACCGTCTCGCCTCTGGCCCAACCCCACATGCGCTGCACCGAACCCGCATCATCACCAAGCGATACAGGGCAGCCGTGCAGGCGGCCGCGCCGATCCTCGGGCCAGGTTCGGCCCGGCTCGATCGGAAACTCGGTGGATTGCAGGATGTCCTTGGCGACATCCACGACTACGAGGTGGCTCAGGCCTGGCTCCGAAGCGCTGCGGCCGAACAACCATCGACGGCACTCGTGGCGGGTCAGATGATCGCCTCACTCCGGGCCGATTCGAAACGCCGGTGGAGCGAATGGCCGGAGGCGTGGCAACGAGTCAGACAACAACGTCACCGTCTCCGCCGGTGAACGCCCTACAACGCTGGGCTCCAGGGCTGAGTACCTTCCGACAGTACAAACGCAGGTGGCTGCGGCCCGACCTGGTGGCGGGCATCGTTTTGGCTGCCATTCTGGTACCGCAGGGCATGGCCTATGCCGAACTGGCCGGGCTGCCACCGGTGACCGGGCTGTACACGACGATCGCGTGTCTGGTGGCCTACGCGGTGTTTGGACCCTCGAAGGTGCTCGTGCTGGGGCCGGACTCGTCGGTGTCGCCGTTGATCCTGGCCGCCATCACGCCACTCGTCGTCACGGGAGACCCGTCGAGCGCGATCGTGCTGGCCGGGATGCTGGCCGCCCTCGTTGGAATCCTCATGATCGGGCTCGGGCTGGCCAAGCTCGGTTTCGTCGCGGACCTGCTCTCGAGCGAGGTCCGGGTTGGTTACCTCAACGGTTTGGCGGTGACCATCATCGTGGGCCAGTTGCCCAAGCTGTTCGGCTTTTCAACCGACGCCGACGGCTTCGTCGACGAGGTCCGTCTGTTTTTGCGCGGCCTCGATCAAACCAACCGCACAACCTTGATCACCGGGCTGTGTGTCCTGATCGTGCTGTTGGTGTTGCCGCGCTTGACCACCAAGGTGCCGGCGGTGCTGGTGGCCGTCGCCGGAGCCACGGTGGCTTCAGCAGTATTTGATCTCGCCGCTTCAGAGGTGACAACGGTTGGGGTGCTTCCCAAGGGTGTTCCCGCACCGTCGTTGCCCTGGACCGGCTGGTCCGATGTGGTTCCGCTTCTCGTCGGGGCGGTGGGCATCACCATGGTGTCGCTCGCCGACACCATCGCCACCTCCAGCAGCTTCGCCTCCCGGCACAACGAGGAAGTCGATGCGAATCAGGAAATGATCGGCATCGGGGCGGCCAATATCGCTGCCGGGTTGTTCCAGGGTTTTTCCGTGTCGGTCAGCGGTTCCCGCACAGCGGTGGCCGATCAATCCGGCGCCAAGAGCCAGTTGACCGGCCTGGCCGGCGCCGGACTGGTCGCCGCTCTGCTGCTGTTCCTCAACGGTCTGTTGGCCGATTTGCCCCAGACCGCGCTCGCCGCCGTGATCATCACCGCTGCCCTATCGCTGATGGACCTGGGCGCCCTCCGTCGTTACGCCGCAATCCGTCCTTCGTCCCTGGTCATCAGCCTGGTAGCCGCCGTCGGCGTCATCATTCTGGGCGTCCTGCAGGGCATCGTTATCGCCATCGTGCTGGCTATTTTGTTGTTCTTCCGGCGCAACTGGTGGCCACATGGCGCGGTGCTGGGCAACGTCCCGGAGCTGGGTGGTTGGCACAGCGTGGCGGAGCACCCCTCCGCCACACAGCTGCCCGACGTCGTGGTGTTCCGATGGGAGGCACCGCTGTTCTTCGCCAACGCCGGACAGTTTCGTGACCAGGTGCGCAACCTCGCAAAGGAACGCCGGCCCGACTGGATCGTGCTGCAGTGCGAGGCCATCACCGACATCGACGTCACGGCAGCGGAGGTCCTGCGCGACCTCGACGAGGAATTGAACAACAAGGGCGTCCACCTGTCCTTTGTCGAGATGAGGGACAGGCTGCAGGTCCTGGTCCGCGCCTATGGCCTCAACACAACCCTGGATCAGGAGCACTTCTATCCCAGCCTCGAACGGGCGCTGGCCGATGTCTCCTCCGCCGACGGAGACATCGATCCGTGACAGGTGCGATGGGCAGACAACGAACCACCGCTGCGCATGGTTTTTCGAGTGGGCCTTGTGGCACGGCTCTCAAACTCAGCTCCTCTGAATCAGACGACCGTTGTCGGTTGGCCGACTCACACCCAAGACCTTCCGCAGCCAACACCTTGAGGGCTCCGCAGTCACCAAGTCGCCTTGCCGAGAAGGAGACCACGGCAGTGCATGATCAGGAACAGCGTCCCGACATTGGCGACAATGAAGGCCTTCCGTCATGCCACCCGTCATGTTGTGTCACTAGTGCTCGCCGCGAACCAACAATGACCCGTGTGACCAAAGCGCCGGTGTGACAAAACGACAGCCCTGAGGACTTGGTCCGCCAAACGGGGAACGACCGGGGTGGAGGTGGAGGCTGGCTACGAGCGAGCACGCCGAGCTCCCGGATCAACGCCAAATGAGCAGCCGACTACGGATGGAACACCGACTGCCGAAAGGAGCGACGACCTTCTGGGGTGAAGGAGTCGGGACGATAGACCGAATCGTGTAGCGTCCACCGTGTTGAGGAGTCCGCCCAAAGGGTAGGTGATGAGGTTGTCAGCAACAGCATCGGCTCTGACTATTACGGACCGCATGACCGAGCGGGCACGCTCGGTTGACGCGCGCGCCGCCACGCGCCCGGATATTCTCCCGCAATATGACGGCTACGCCCAGTACCCGCGCTATTTGCAGCGCGCCAAAGGCGCGTATGTCTGGGATGTCGATGGAAATCGGTACATCGACTTCTGCCTTGGCTACGGTCCGGTCATTTTGGGTCACGGCGACGAACGAGTAAATGGCCGAGCCGCCGCCGCGACGGCGAATGGTGGGTGCTTCGCGCCGCTATGGAGCCCGCTACAAATCGAGCTAGCCGAGCTACTGACGAGCGTGATACCCGGTGCTGAGATGTGCCTTATGCTCAAGACCGGCTCTGACGCTACATCAGCCGCTGTTCGACTCGCCCGTATATACACTGGCCGAAGTGCCGTTTTGCGATGGGGATACAATGGTTGGCACGATTGGTCGGTCGAGCAGGCGGCAGGAGTGCCGACATCAGTCAGGGAGAATAGCAGGGCGTTCGACTTCAACGACCTCGACGTCCTGGAATCGTTGCTTAGCCACGGCAACGACAAGGTTGCGTGTGTAATCACAATGCCGTTTTGGGACGATCAAGTTGAGGCATCGCACCTGTCGAGTATAGGAGAGGTAGCGAGGCGCAATGGTGCCCTGTTCGTTCTTGATGAGATGAGGTCGGGCTTCCGGGTTGCGCTCGGTGGTGCGCAGCAGTACCTCCACGTCCAAGCTGACCTAGCTGCGTACGGCAAGGCGATGGGGAATGGACACCCGATCTCGGCGTTGGTCGGACGTAGGGATATTCTATCAAAACTGAGCGACACAAAAGTTTCGTCAACCTACTTTGCTGAGCCCGGATCCATGGCAGCAGCTATCGCGACGATCGAGATCCTTCGTGATACGGATGCTCTAGACCACGTATGGCGACTTGGCGAAGTGTTTCAGAACGGACTCAAGACTCTGACGTCACGGTTCGGATCGGCTATCGAAGTGGTCGGCTACCCACCGATGCCGTTCATGCGTTTCCAGTCTGAGGACGCGACGACACGCTTCGCGGTCGAGCAACATTTCTATTCCAAGACCACCGCCGCTGGCCTCTTGTTGCATCCAAATCACCAATGGTTCTTGTCAGCCGCACACACGACAGGTGATATCTATCAGGCGCTGGAAGTAATCGAGCTGGCTCTTGAAACGCTCTAGCCGCAGGCTGGGCCATGGGCCTGACCTGATGTCCGTCATCGTTCTCGCTCACTTCGATGCGCTGACTGGAGCCGAGTAGGTGGAGTGTCAGGAGCTATTGGAGTTGCTGTTGGCGGCCGCTAGAAGAGTAGACGAGGCGATCAAACCGCTTGCGTGCCAGTACGCGGCGGTCCCAGACCCATCGCAACAAGCAGCGAACGCGGCAGACGCTTTGGCAGAGTCGGCCGCGCTCAATGTGCTCCTGAGCGCGGACGTGCGCGTACTCTCGGAAGAGGCGGGCTGGCTAGGTCAAGGTTCGGCCCTAGTTGTTCTCGATCCAATTGATGGCACCGACAACCTGACTCGGGGGATCCCGTTCTCGGGCCCTTCGATCTGGGCCAGAACCAAGCAAGGGGCCTGCGCGGCAGTGGTTACCAACGTATTCACGGGGCACACATTCTGGGCTACCTCAGGATCCGGTGCCTTTCGAGACGACCAGCGTCTAAGCGTAGCGAAGTCTCGCGTCCCCGACGTCATGATCGTGGGTGGCGAGTACCAGCCCCTCCATGGCCTGTTTGGACGCGATCTCGGCGCTACTGCGCACTCGTTGTGTGCAGTAGCTGAAGGTAGGCTGGCTGGATACCGAACCCCCGCCCACTGCCCTGATCGTTCCTGGGATCTCATGGCTGGCCTAGTTATTGCAGGCGAGGCGGGCTGCATCTTGGGTGGTATTGAAGGCGACAGAAATCCTATGGACGATCCCCTCAGTGAAAATTGGGTTGTGGTCGCCCCGGAGATGGCGTTCGCCCGTTTGTCGAGTCGGCCACTTTGACAGCCGGTCAGCCGAGTGTGGGACACGTATCTCAGGCCACTCACCACTCTATGAGCCACCAATTGCGACCGCGGTCAGAGTCGAGTGGAGGGGATCAGCTCAAGTCCCCTGAGCGGACAGGGTCACGACAGTGGTAACCTTCGCGAATGAACAGCGAGACTGCCGATATCGACATGAACGACCCGCCTCGCCTTGTCACCATAGAGACGACGAGTCGCTGTAACGCCCGATGCGTCTTCTGCCCCAACAATGCTCTCAGTCGTGATAAGGGCTCTATGTCGACTGAGTTGTTTGAAAAAATTATCGAGGATTGCAAACAGTTTCCCCTCTACGAGATCGAGCCATTCTTGCAAGGAGACCCTTTTTCAGACCCACAGATTTTGGACCGCTTGGAGTACATTCGAGGACATCTCCCCGATACTAGGCTGCGTCTCTATACAAATGCCTATGGACTGAACGAAAGGAAGGCAGACCGACTTGCGTCTATTGGACTCGATGACCTAACGATAAGTATCAACACGCTCGATTCGGCGCGTTACGAGGCAATGATGGGCATTCCGCTCGCTCGAACTCTCGCAAACGTAGAGTACTTGTTGTCCGATAGGATTCGCGGGCAACTTGGGGCACAAATTACGCTACGAATGACCTGCTTCGATGACACAAGCCTGCATGAGCAAGACGAGTTCTTGCGATTTTGCGAATCCCGCGGAGTAGAATCAAGTATCAGTGGCCTATACAATTATAAGGGTCATATCTACAGCGACCTGCCGGTGCCGAGTTACGGGTGTGAGCATGTCACAAGGCTCGACATTCTCGTAGACGGTTCAGTCACTCTCTGTTGCATGGATCACAATGGCGAATACGGCTGGGGGACCGCGCGAGATCTTTCAGTCCTGGAACTCTACAATCACCAAGTAGCGCGGCGGTATCGCGATTTGCACCGCACAGGTAGGCGCGAAGAAGCGGACCCCTGCGGCACCTGCAACATGTTCTGGCCGCTCCTGGACGGCCTAAGCCCAGAACAAGAGGCGCTGACTCGGGCTGAGTTTGAAGCGTACGTGGTGAAGAACGTGCCGATTGGTCGTCGCCGCCCAAGCGGCTCAGCCACACTCGGCAACCTTCACTCACAGCAGGTGTCAATCGGTCGACGAACGGTTGACTCTTGAACACGACTCAGGGCGCTGGTGAGGTCGTAGAGTCCACAAAATGGGGCGATACCACTATGAGGACTCGCTCCCTGTGACTGATCGATGGCGCGAAATCTGGGGATTAAGGAGCGGGTACGAAAATTTAGCTGCCCTCGAACGCGCCATTCAGTTAGATGGTTTCGACAACGTCGGCGACGCCATCTCGGTTGACGATTGGCGCAGATACGTGCTTTCAATGGCTGAGCGAATGAAAATTCAGTCAGGTGCATCCGTGTTCGAAGTCGGATGCGGAGCTGGCGCATTTCTGATCCCCCTAGATGAGTTGGGAACGAGCATCGGAGGGATCGACTACTCACCAAGTCTTATCGAGGTCGGGCGTTCACTGCTTCCCTCTGCTCGGCTCGAAACGAGCGATGCGATCGATCTCGATGTGGATGAGGCGTATGATCACGTGTTTTGCCATAGTGTCTTTCAATATCTGGAGACCCATGATGTAGCTCTTCGGGTCTTGAGTCGGATGACTCGAAAGGCGCGCAAGTCAGTAGGGATCCTCGATGTCTCGGATGCATCCCTTCAAGAGCAGTCCGTTTCGGCGCGTCGCGCTTCCGGCAGCACTGACTACGATACGAGGTACGCTGGACTAAGCCATCTCTACATCGATAGATTATGGTTCACGGACGCAGCGGCTGAGTTCGGGTACACCGCCGAGTTTTACGATTCAGACCTGCAGGGGCATCGGAACTCGCCCTATCGATACAGTGTCGTTTTGGTGCCAGCCTCTGAGTCGCTCCAGCCTCCGAATTGGCACCGGACGGGAAAAGGGTAGATCGTTGGTGAAGCGTGGAGTGTTGGTAGGTTACGGCGTTATCGCTGAAGGGCATGCAGATGGGTACGACTTCAATCCCGGCCTCCAGATTGCCTCGATCGTGGACAAGACGCCCAGTCGCAGGATAGCTGGCTTGCGTAGGTTCCCTTATGCATCAGCGTATGGGACTATCGAGGAAGCCCTGGATGCAGAAGGTCTTGATTTCGTTGACATCTGTACTCCACCAGCTTCTCACTCAGATATTCTCGCCGCCTGCCTCGAACGCGACCTATTCGTGATATGCGAGAAGCCTCTTGTGTGCAGCGGTGAAGAGGCAATGCGACTGATGGAACAAATGGGCACCAGCTCCGGAACGGTCTACCCGGCCCACAATTACGCATTTGCACCAGGTATACGCAGACTTAACGAAGTTTGCACTTCAACAGTCGGCGAGGTACAGAGCGCCACCTTTGAGATCCGTCGTGTCGGTCACGCTCGTGGAGTATCCGAATGGAGGCCCAACTGGCGGCGAGAGTTGGAAGTTTCTGGTGGGGGCATAGTCCTCGATCACGGTCCTCACAGCATCTACCTCGCGAGTCGGCTCCTAGGTAGAAGCCCGTCAGCCGTGAGGTGCGTGCTGTCGTGTCCCACACTCGGCGCATTCACCGACACGGAAGATGAAGCGAGGCTTCTACTCGAGTTCGGAGCAGTGACCGTTGAGATTCTCCTCACCTGGAGGGCTGACCGACGTTCGACTTCCTACAAACTGTGTGGTGCTCACGGTGAAGTGGCGCTCGATGGCGATACCATCAAGTCTGTACAAGGTAGCCACCTTGTCAGCGAGTCCATCCCATCCGAGTTTGACGACCCGCGCCACGGCAATTGGTTCGCTGCCCTCCTAAACGAGGCCAGTGGCTACATGGAAAGACGCGAACGCCCCGAGCGACTTCTTTCAGAAGCCTTCTCCATCATGGCCGTGCTCGACGCCGCCTACCTTTCTGCTTCGGAGAATGGCCGACGTGTTGAATTCTGAGAAGCCATCCAGGTCAGGAGTCGAGCACAGAAATCACAGGGCTCGTTGTGGCGGGCCTTCGACGTTCAGCATCCGCCGCTACAACTCGCCCGACGACACCGAAGTGCTTAGGGACCTGATCAACCGGTCCCTGCGAGGACTTTCCGGTCATCTACACAGTAAAGTTGCGTTCGATCGCCACGAACGGCACTTGCGCTCCGATGCCTTCGCACTTGAATTAGACGCCATGTCGTTCTGGGTCGTCGTGGACGTCGGTAACAGCGTCAGGGGTTGCGGCGGATGGGCGGCCGACCCATCCTGCACCGCAGCACGGATCCGCGAAGTATTCGTCGATCCAGACGCAAGCCGCTGCGGCGCAGGGTCACTCTTAGTGTCCGAAGCAATCATCGACGCCAGGTTGGCCGGTTTCGAGCTGATTTGGGTCTCATCGAGTCAATACGCTGTTCCCTTCTACGAGTCACTCGGATTCGTCACCAACGGGCCTCCATCGACGGACAACCTCCCATCCGTGCCGATGGTACTGAATTCCTAGTGGGTCATGCCTGTTCGTTCTTAGGGGTACGTTTCTCTAATTGAGATCGCGTGATCGTTCGGACTCTGAGATTGTGCCCCCAGCCTCGTGGAGTCCTACACCCGTGAGCTGAACTACGAAGTCTGTGACGCAGCGACGATCCGCCGCCAGAGACGCGGGTCGTTCGGATCCGCAGCCAGCCCAATGGACCCGCCCTCGATCAGGACAACCTCTCACAGAGTCCTTCTTCGACGGCTTTCAAGGATGGACCATCTCTGAACGCCTACGCTGAGCAACTATGGAGCTAGCTGCCGCTGACCTAACCAAATTCCAGCGAGACGGGTGGCTCGTGTTGCCACGTGTCATCTCGAACACCGAGGTGGCTGCCATAGATAGGGCAGTCGACGCGGTCGGGCATTGGGCCAGCCATGGCGGCCCCGGACTTCATCACTTCGAAGCAACTGACTGGGGCCCTGTACTCGCGCGAAGCGAAGACTTCGTACCCCACTCGGCCGTACTTGCCGGTCTTGCATTCCATGTCCGTATTCGATCAGTGTTGGGGCAGCTATTTGGTGAGACGCCTGCCTTGTTCAAGGAGAAGATCAACTACAAGCACCCGGGCGGCGGGGGATTTGCCCCACATCAAGACGCTACTGCATACCGATTCGCCGACTACCACATATCAGTAATGGTACCCGTCGATCCTTCCACCCAAGCCAATGGATGCCTGCACGTGGCTTCAAGTCTGCCTGGGGCTGGCATTCTGCCAAACGATCGCGGTCGTATCGACCCCTCAATCGTCGCAAGCCTTAAGTGGCGACCCTTGGAGCTGGAACCGGGCGACCTCCTATTCTTTCATAGCTACGTACCCCACCGTTCCGACGCTAATACCACCAGACAGCCTCGACGGACCGGATACATTACATACAACGCGGCTTCGGCTGGTGATTTCAGAAAGCGATATTATATAGATAAAAGAGCCGAGTTCGAGTTAGAAGGAGGCGACTTCTCAGGGCAGCGAGTGCGAATGTCCATCTCAGACGACTTCCTCGGGCGCCCTGTGAACAAGGACGGATCCTACCTAACCTCAAGGCCGTCAGCTCACGAGATCGAGGGTGATTTCGGCGGTTAAGGCGCACCTTCGGAATCTTGCCCTTCACTACTCCAGAGAGCGACGTAGAGTCGATGAAGTGCAGCACCATTGCCTGCAAAAGCTACCAGCAGAAGCCCCTGAGCCGGAAGGCCCAGTGCCAAGCCAATCACTATGATCGCATTACGCGTACCTCGGCCGCCTATCGACTCCGGTGTGGTGATCCCGTTGGCGCTCGCGACCGCCCGAACATACGAGGGCATTATGGCGCCAAATATTGCTATAAGGCCGACGGCTACCGTAAGCCAACTACCAGCCCCAAAGACCGGCGAAGAAGCCGACCCTCCCACTAGGCCAGACGCATTCAGTGTCATTGCCATGAGTATGGACGCATCCACGTACCGATCGATGATCCCGTCGAGAATGTCACCTCGATTCGACGCGGTTCCTTGGGCGCGGGCAACATCGCCGTCTACGTAGTCTGCAAAGTCGCCTAGGAGGAACGATATCGTCGCAAGCAGCCATTGATCGCCCAGCACAAGTGCAGGTGATGCTAAGCCTCCTAGGAAGAGACCCAGGAGCGAAATGCGATCGGCAGTGACAATTCGTTTCTGAGCAAGGTAGGCCGCCACGGGCCCAGAGAGACGCCGAACGATGGCATCGAACCAATTTTCGCTTCCGATAATCACGATACGGCTTCTCTCCTAGCTAAGGTGGGTGAAATCCTCTGGCATCACTGGAGTTGCTTGAGCTAGACCGCCAAGTCTGCTCGGCAAGTGATCCGGTGAATGATCTCGGTAGTCGACACTACCGTGCTATACGGAACCAGGTGCATGATGCCTAGCGCCAGCGGCACTCCATATGAATGTTGGAGACTCGCATCGTCGATGTCGTCGCCGTGGACTACTACATCGATCGAGTACTGACCCAAGAACTCTTCAGTAATGACCAACGGTGCAGATGGTATTACCGTGTCGCAGTAGCGGCACCCCTCCACTACTGCAATACGTTCCGCCATGGTTAGGACGGGCAGTCGCTTATACAGCGCAACGTCATCGTCCCCATGCACTCCGACGATGAGCTGATCACCCATTGAGCGGGCGGTCCTCAGAAGACTGACGTGGCCCGCATGAAAGAGATCTCCAACTATGTCCGCGTATACAATAGTCTCCGGCATACTGGTGAGTGTAGTACGTCCACGATGGGTTCTGGCCAAGCTGATGATCCAGTCGCAGGGTATCGACCTTTGTTCGTCATCAAGATCTGGTAGTCGTCGCGGAGCTTGCCGGAGCCGGACCGCCGGTGGGCGGCCAAGCGCGTCGCTCTAGGGCTCAAGTTGATTGAATATCTGGAGCCATTGATCCGGATGAACAAACGCAACGACCGTCTTCTCGGGTACTTCGGCACGGCTGAAGGCCCGCAGTAGGGTTCTATGAGAGTACCTAGGTCGAAGCGAGCGGAACAGACTCCCTCCCCTGCCGCCGAAACCGAGGGCCACCAAATCCTTATAATGATTCATCGCTGAGTGCACGATCAGCGGGGATGGTCGCGCCGTGAGCTCCAGGATGCCTGCGTCTACCTTCGGGACCGGTCGGAAGTCGTGCCTTGATATCTTACCAACGAGACGCCAATCATGAGTCGGCCAGCTTTGGACCGTCGCGAGACTCCATCGCCCATAGTCGCCTGCCCGTTTCCGCGCGAATTCTAGTTGTGTAATGACCACCGCCCGTTCGAGAGTCCGGGCTGCCAGTGCCCATCTCATGATTTCATTAGTACGGGAGAATGGAAGGTTTCCGGCCAAGGTGAACGGGGTAGCGGGGACACTCGAACCCAGGAAGTCACCGAGATGCACTTGAACGTTCGGCAATTGGCTGGTTGCCTTAGAGGCGGCCTTGGCGAACTCTGGATCCAGTTCGAAGGCATCGACATTGTCTGCGAAATTCGCTAGTTCGGCCGTAAGGGTGCCTCGGCCCGCTCCTACCTCGACGAGCAAGTCGCACGTATTGGTCCCTAGCGCGCCAAGATACTTCTTCACACCAGAGGAGGTCAGGAGATTCTGCGACAGTTGGCGTCGCCTGCGGTCTTTTGCGGAATATGCCATGTTTGCCATTGTACCGCAGTTACGCTGGCAACTAAAGGTTGGCCGTTGTCAACTGCCCATCCGGTGATCATTGTGACTTTCCCCAGTCGGCTCGCGGTCCGACAGTGATGGTTGGCGGTACCCTGCGGACGTAAAACGTCATGGCGGGTCCGCAGACCCGGCTTTATCCAAGAAACAGCGACTGACAGTCGCACGAGCGCCAAACGTCATTAGATCGAGCGGCAGTGAAGCTCCATCGAGTCCGCGAAGAACGGCAAGATGAAACAACGGCCATGCCTCTCCCGTCCATAGCACTGAGACGGCAACATCGGGCTGACGTAGCTGGTCTGTTCGAACGCTCGCTTCTTGTCGTAGCGCTCCTGCTTCGCCTGCCAGCGGCCGCCAATCGACCGGGAAGCTCTCTCGCTTGCCGGTCGAGCTGACCATCTCCACCACCGGATCTCGCATCTCAACAATGGCCAATCGCTCGGACCTTATGACCAGTTCCAGCACCTCGTCGTTGGCCTTCACCACCTCAATAGTGAGCGTCGGTGAGGCTTCGAGCATCCACTCACTGGAGATGTGCCGAGCTATCTGCTCAATGCCCTTGTCGCTGTACCTCCGGGCTTGGCGTTGGTCGTAGGTGTAGTCCCGTCCGAAGTCGTCAAGTCGGCCGAGGTGGCTGTCGTAGTCGCTGGCGTATCCGAGTGAGTACCCGGCTGCAGTGACGGCAAGGTCTTGGTCGAGGCTCAACAGGACGTGTTTGAGCTGGTTGTAGGCGAGGCGCGGGTCACCGGCGCCGAGGACTTCGAGGATTGCGGTGGTGTGGGCCAGGTTCCCGATGGTCACCCCGTCTCGGTGTTTGCGCATGGCAAGCAGTTCGTCGTGGACGGCGTTGTAGAGCCCGGTTCCGGTCTCGGCATCAGGATCGTTGGGTTGGTCCCCGGCCGTTCCCACCTTGCTCAGCTCGTCCTCGTCCGGTGGCCGGTGCCGCTCGACGGCGTCGTCTCCGGGTGTCATTTCCATGTCACGACTGCCGGTGCACTTTTCGGTCCAATGGGTTCTGTTCACAGATTCCAAGTGGAAGGACCAGAGACATGTCAGAACTTGTACCACGTTCTCGTGGGGAAGTAGTGCCCAGTGTGGGGGCCGGGTTGGTGGCCAGAGACCGGCGGACGGGCCGGACGTTGACCCAGATCGAGCGTCATGCGGTGGTGCGGGCGGCTTCGGTGCAAGCCCACACTGCCGTGCAGACGGTCAAACTCCAGGCGGTGGATCAGCTGACGAGGGAGGCGATGACCGGGCAGGCCATGTTGTCTCGTTGGGCGGCGACGTTGGCCCAAGGCGATGCCTTCATGGCTGACGATCTGCGGTTCTTTGCAGATGTTGCCCGGATGGGCAAGGGCGAGATCATCGCCTCGACCATCGAGGACCTGAACCGGGAGGGACGCCGATGATCCCCCTCCTCATCTTGGCCGTCGGGCTGCTTCTGGCCGTGGCGGTGTTGGCCTACCTGTTGGGCTTCCGGCTCGGTGGTGGTGGGTATGCGTCGGAGGCGATGCGGATTCGGGCTGAGGCCATGCGGGCCCAGCGGGAGCTGCATGGGTTGACGCGGTCGGCTTTCGTTGCCATGGCCGAAGAGGCCGAGCGTCGGGGCAACGTCCATGACGGTTTCCCGGACGTCTGAGCGGGTTCGGTCGTGTGGACCAAGTTGGTCCGCCAGGTCGTACAGGCCGCCATGGTGGTACTCATCGTGGCGGCCTGTGCCCGGGCGGTGTGGGTCTTGGTGGAGCCGATGCTGCCCACGTTGGCCGTGCTGGTCGTGACGGCCGGGATCGTCGGCTGGTTGCTCAGAGGCCGCCGGTAGCACCCACCAGGTAGTGGGTTGGTCCGGTCGGTGTTGTGGAATGAACAAACCTCATTGACTGCTGCGTAAGCGCAGCGTATACCAGAAGAAGGCAAGTGCTGCGTATGTGCAGCAGTCCGGCACGGCTGGTGGCTATGCCCAGCGGTGCAGTCAAACAACAACAACTGGAAGGAGGGTGCATGGGAAATGGAAAGAACAACGGACACGGAAGTGGCGGGAGTGGTCATCGGAGGGTGGGATCGAAACGTCGGACGCCACCGGATCTGCGCAAGTTGAGTCGGGCGTTCATTGCGTTGGCGCAGACCCAGGCAGAGGCTGAGGCTCAAGCCCAGGCGCTCCGCGAGCGGCGTGAGACGGCAGATACGGATGGTGCGGCGGATTCGCGTGGTGCAGATCGGAAGGCGTCGTGAACGGCGCTGAGCTGGTGGTGCTGGCAGGTGGCGCGTCGACAGTCGGAGCGGCATCGTGGATGCTGCGTCCCGGGTCGCTGGAAGACGCTGCGTTCACTCGGCTGGATTTCGGGCGAGACCTCGTTTCCTCAAGCGTGGAGGCGTTCGTGCGGTCGCTGGCCGCCGAACGGCGACAGGCTCCGCTGGTATTCGAGCTGTCCGGCCAGGCCGGGAAGGTCGAGTACCGGGTAGGGGCCACTCCCCCAGTGCTGGCGACCCTCACGGATCGGTTGGAGGCGTTCTGTCCGGCGGTGACGACCAGCCCAATGACACGGCGACTTCCCAAGGACGGTTGGGGCTGGTCGGTTCGTTTGGAGACGGCCAATCGGGCGCTAAGAACGGATCAAGGGGAGGTGGCGGCCCGGTCGGTGCTCAGTGCACTTGGTCGGCTGGCCACCAAAGAATCGGTCACGGTGCAGTGGCTGGTCGGTCCTCGCCTGCCCGCGGTGGCGGTGCCGAACAGTGTCGACGAGCTTCCGTCCGGCTCAATCACCCAGCATGGCCGCCAGGTCGTTGGCGGTGGTCGGCCGGTGGACGGTGAACGTCGGCGGGCGCTGCGCGACAAGGTGACACAGCCGGGTTTCCGGGCCGTCGCCCGGATTGCGGTGAGCGCTGGAAGCCGAAGCCGAGCCAAAGAACTGGCGCTGGCGGTGCTGGGAGGCCTTCGGGTGTTGGAAGGTGCCGGGGTGAAGATGACGCTGGTGCCGTGTTCCTACCGGCGAATTGTGCAGGTGCGCGAGCCGTGGGCATGGCCGCTGCGTCTCAACGTTGAGGAGCTGGCCGGGCTGCTGTGTTGGCCTACTGGTGACGGGCCGTTTCCTGGGTTGCCCCAGGCTCGGAGCCGTCTGCTGGCAGCGTCGTCGTCAGTGGCTCGTTCGGGGCGGGTGGTGGCTGAGAGTCGGATGCCAGGTGAGCGACGGACCTTGGCGCTTTCGGCGACGGACTCGCTGTTGCACACCCACTGTTTGGGGCCGACCGGGGTCGGCAAGTCAACCCTGCTGCTCGGCCTGATCTGCCAGGACATGGCTGCCGGACGAGGCGTGGTGGTCATCGAACCCAAAGGTGACCTCATCGACGACGTGCTGGCACGAGTGCCACGGGATCGGCTGGACGATGTGGTGGTGTTGGACCCGACCGATGCTGAGCGGCCGGTGGGGTTGAACCCGCTGAGAGTTGGGGCTGCGGTGCCGGAGTTGGTGGCAGATCAGGTGCTGGCGGTGTTTCACGGTCTGTACCGGGACAACTGGGGGCCTCGCACCCAGGACATCCTGCACGCCGGGCTGCTCAGTTTGGTGGGCCGGGATGAGGCCTGTCTGCCGATGCTGCCGGTGCTGTTGACCAATGCCGCATACAGGCGTCGGGTGATCGGCGGGCTGGAGGACCGGGTGGCGCTGGGGCCGTTCTGGTCCTGGTACGACTCGATCTCCGAGGAACAACGCCAACAGGTCATCGCACCGGTGATGAACAAGCTCCGTCCGTTTCTCCTGCGGCCACGACTTCGGGCCGTGCTCGGACAGACCCGCCCGGCCTTCGCCCTGTCCGAGGTGTTCACCGAACGGAAGATCCTGCTGGTGTCCCTCGCCAAGGGGACGCTCGGCTCCGAAGCCGCCGGACTGCTCGGGTCGCTGGTGTTCAGTCAGCTGTGGCAGGCCACCCAGGCCCGCTCGGCCATTGAGGCACGTCGGCGGCACCCGGTGATGTGCTTCATCGACGAGTTCCAGGACTACCTGCACCTGCCAACCGACCTGAGCGACGTGTTGGCTCAGGCCCGCGGACTGGGACTGGGATTGACATGGGTGCGGCTCCTTTGTAAGGAGCTAGGCGGCGGTCGTTAGGTCCGTGTTGTG